>OKRZ01000040.1_pt1 | contig 66728 bp, 66 predicted proteins | sample 1601141 | NCBI WGS metagenome assembly OKRZ01 (sample SAMEA3541524, study PRJEB24748) | human gut metagenome | biome: human gut; feature: human-associated habitat; material: faeces | place: China | collected 2012
ATTTCACTACTTTTAGAACTATAATTTTATATCTGCTAAAGCTGTCTATAAATACTAATTTTTATAAAGTGTACTTAACTTAAGTCTACTGGGTTAGGACTTATGGCAAAGCCAAAGCCCTGTGCTACGAAGAAATTTCAAGGAGGTGCTTTTATGGAGCAAGAATTAGCATATTCTTTTCACTTAGGTAGCGACAAAAACAAAAGTAAATTAGCAAAGAAAGTTGCAAAGGAAAATTTACCTGGTACTACTTCTCTATCAAATAATGCAATTCAAAATGCAAAAGATTTGTCAGACGTAAATAAACACAATTTAAGAGATTATGATAATCAAAGAGAATTGATATGACAAAGATAATAACTATAAAATAGTAAGTGATGATCTATACAAAAATGGTATATTTACTGATGATGAAAATGAAATTGCAAATAATATTGCTAGAAAAATAAAACCGAAAGAAAATATAGAACAAGCAAAAAATAAAAAGAAAAATAATTTTGAATTAAAGTAAAGGAGTAAAATATTATGGAAGAAAATAAAGTTGAAAATGTAATAAATATAATCAAAAATATGGATATAAAAGATAAATTAAGACTTGGAATATGTCTATCTACTAGTAGTTGGACTAATATTCTATATGATAAAACAAAAATGTATGAGAAATTTAATACTATACTAAAAGAAATTGATGAAGAATATAGAACTACTCTAATAAATTTTGCAAAGTATAAACTTGTAATGTTTACAATGTCTAAAAATTATGGAAATGGAACAAACAGATAGAAATAAAATTGCTTTATATTTAGTAAATAATGTAAATTAGAAAAATCTGTTTTTTGACATTTTTATATAAATGTGTTATAATTATAAGTGATGTAACATATTGTAACTCCGTTGCATCAGTAGCTATAGACAGATTTTATTAATGGTAATTACCCAAGGAGGAAAAAATTATGTTGGATATCAAAACCGCAACAATCGTTCGCAAGGCAATAAATGAGCACTTTTCTTCACCCAATATGGTAAGTTTGGAAGCAGTTTGCAGAATGCAGCCTGTTGTTCAGAATACCAATGGCATTGGCTATACTATCCTTGCTCTTCAGTCTGGAGACCTTACCATTCTGGTATGGGTACAGTTCAACGAGAAGCTTGGTGTTATGGTGAAAAGTGTCAAAGCTCAGGCGTGGTAAATCAAAACAAAAAAGAAATTATTCTTTCTCTCTCAGCAATGAGGGAGTTTTTTATATATTTTTGTTAAAATAAATTTTTTCATTTGTATTGCAATTTATTAAAAATATAATATACTTTAATAAATTGATTGATATTTGTATCAATCGTTAAAGGCGTGAAAAAAGTTGTAGATATCTACGTTGTCCGCACCAATAACATATCGTCATACAAAACAAAAAGGATTAAATCGACTGTAAACAGTCGATTTTTTTCGTTCTTAAGCAATATAATTTTTCGAAATAGTAATATTGTTATATTTTATGCAATTTGCAATTTTATGTAAAATAGCGTATCATAATTATATATGCTTTATTGCACAATATTATCTTAGGAGGAATAACTAATAGAAAAAACATTACGGTTACTGCAACAAACATGTTTAAATTAGTAAGCAAATCCTTTACAAAGTGCTTTTTTAAAGAAAACAAAGATACTTCTAACTATAGCATTATGAACAATATACTAAAAAAATACTCATAAATATAGTGCCCCAAAATTATTAGACAAAAATATTTAATAATTTGGAAACACTTCATAAATAACCTTTTAGAATAACGTAAAACTATTACCTATTTAAGAAATACATAGCAAAATTTAAGTAAGAAGCAAACAAACACCATAAATATATAATTACAATTTATCAATAAATTTCTTTTTAATTTCATAAGAAGAATGTACATAAATCCCTAAAGTCACACTAACATTAGAATGACCCAACACTTCACTTAAAGACTTTACATCCATACCAACCCTAACACATCTTGTTGCAAATGTATGTCTTAAACAATGAAACTTTTTATATTGAATATTACAATTATTCAACATTTTTTTATATGTATATCTATAACTTAATGGTTCTATAACCTTGTCTTTTCCAGATATAACAAAATCATTTTTAGAATATTTTTTAGAAAATTCTCTCAATTTCTTATACAAAATTTTAGCCATTGGTATTTCTCTAACTGATTTCTTCGTTTTAGGAGAAGTTATTATAATCTTACTATTATTTTTACTTAAATATATTCTCTGAACAGTATGAATTACCCTTATTTTTTTTGCATCAAAATCTATATCAGCCCACCTCAATGCACAAATCTCACCTATTCTTAAACCAGAATACATACTAATCAATACCCCTATTTCTTTTAAATCATTTGAATTCAATATATAATTTTCTATCTTCTTTCTTTCTTTTTCATTAAATATCTCAACTTCACTTCCACCAGATGTTGGTAATGATATCAAATCTAATTTAAAATCTATATCATATTTTCTTTCACAATATTTTAAAATTGATTTTAATACTGTTATTATATCTTTTATTGTTTTATCTGACAAAGTTTCTTGTAAATCTTCTATATATCTATTTATATCAATATTATTAAACTTTTTTAAGGTATACTCTCCAAAATCCTTTTTTAAATATTTTACAATTTTAAATTTATAATTTGAATATGTCGATTCTTTGATTCTCATTCTCTTATATGATAGCCATTCATCACATAAAACATTAAATTTTTTTTCTTTTTCATTTAAACATTTCATTTCTTCAACTTTCCTTTCTAAAACGCCATATATTGTGTTATAAAAATTTTAAAATTTTTTCATAATATAAAGCCAAAATATTTTAATTTTTATTATAAGAGTTCCTTTATTGATAAATATACCATATCTTTAGCAATTGGAACAAAGTTATAGTTAGTGTTTTTGCTCGTTTTATGTAAAATAAAGCTTATTTTTTCCATTTTTTTATTACTGTGAATAACTTTTAAAATTCCTGTAATACTAATAGTACGAATTATTTTTTGAACTTTTTGTCGTTTTTTGTCGAATTTAGGTGGGTTTATTAGGACTTTTACCATTTGGCAATTTTCATATTCCTAGTTTGTTCTATATTTACTTATAAATTGTTATACTTATTTTAGTTAATATGGAGGTGTACATTATGAAATCTAATGTAAAAAATTCAATTGATTCTGCTATCGGTAAAGTATTCAAATCCTATAGAAAAAAATATCACTTGACTCAAACTCAAGTTGCTGATAAACTTGGTATATCAGAAAAATACATTTCGAGATTAGAAAATGGAAATAGTGGAGTTAAACTTGAAACTTTAATAAATTACATGAACACTTTAGGCATAGCACCTGATGTTTTATTTAAAGACTTAATGAGAAATAATGATGTAGTTTTCCAAGTAAACTTATCTCAAAAAATCAGTGAATTACCTAAAGAAAGACAAAGATTTATTAATAAAATCGTAGACGAATTAAAACGCCTATAAAGTCAAAAAAAGTTCCACAAATATTAGACAATTCTCTAATATTTGTAGAACTTTTTTTATATCTCATTACATTTATTCTTTCCAAAAAGCCTCATAAGTTTTATAAGCTGAATAAATATCATATTTACTAGTTACCTCATAAGGAGCATGCATTGAAAGAACTGGAACACCACAATCAATTACATCTGTACCTTTATTAGCCAAAATATATGCAATTGTACCTCCTCCTCCAACATCAACTTTTCCTAATTCAGCAACTTGATATTTTATTTCATTTTTTTCTAGTACATTACGTACCCAAGCCACATATTCAGCATTAGCATCAGAAGCACCTGATTTTCCTCTCACACCTGTATACTTATTTAATGTTATTCCTCTACCTAAATATCCTGCATTTGTTGTATCTGAAACATACGCATAAATTGGATCAAAACCCGCATCAACATCAGAAGATAACATTTTAGAAAAACAAAATACCTTATCTAATAAGTTAGGCTTATTTATCCCCAATTTATTTAATATTTCTGATATAAAGAAATCAAACATATGTGATTCCATACCTGTATTTCCCATACTTCCTATTTCTTCTTTATCTGACAAAATACATACTGCCGTATTTTTTACATTTTGTAAATTCATCATTGCTGCTAAAGATGTATATGCACATACTTTATCATCTTGACCATAACCAGCAACCATACTTTCATCAAATCCTAATGAACGTGCTTTAAAAGCTGGAACTAATTCCAATTCCGCACTTAATAAATCTGATTCTGTAATTCCATATTTTTGATTCAACAAATTCAATATATTTAATTTAACTCTTTCACTAACTCCACATTGTTTTTTATGTTCTTCACCATCTTTATTACAACATGTAAATGGTATACTTCCTATTAAAAGTCTTAAATCTTCTCCTTCTACACCATTTTTTAATTTTTTCTCCATTTGTTCTTGTGCTAAATGTGGCAATAAATCTGTTATTGTAAATATTGGATCTGTTTCCTTTTCACCTATCTCGATTTCTATTTTTTCCCCATTAGTTTTTACTATAACTCCATGTATACTAAGTGGTATTGTTGTCCATTGATATTTTTTTATTCCACCATAATAATGTGTTTTAAAATAAGCCAAACCACCATCTTCACATAATGGATTTGGTTTTAAATCTAACCTTGGTGAATCAACATGTGAACCTATGATATGCATTCCATTTTCTTCTATACCTTTTTCACCAATTATAGCCAAGTACATGCTTTTTCCTCTGTTTATAAAATACACTTTATCACCTGGCACTAAATTTTGTTTATTTATTATATCTGTAAAGCCATTTTCATCTGCTAATTTTTTAGCATTTTTTATAAACTCTCTTTCTATTTTTGACCTATTTAAAAATTCCATATAGCCATTTGAAATCTTATAAATTTCCTCTTTTTGACCTTCTTTTAAGCATTTCCATCCTTCTTCTTTTTTGTTAAAAAGTTTTTCCTTTAGTTCTTCTCCCATTTTTATCACTATCCTTTCTTAATTCGTATTATGGTCACAGTATATCACTTTTTGTTTTTTTTGTCTATATCGTATATAATGCTAATATCTTATGCTCATACTATAAAAAATATGTATAATATGACAAGATCTTTTGAAAACATAATTTATACTAAAAAAATTTTATGTAATTTTTCTTTTCAAAATAGTTACATGTATTCAGCAAACAAACAAGAATTAAAAATATAAAAGATGAAACAAATGCTATTGACTCATTAATTTTTTGTTTTTTATTGACTTGACTACATTTTTTTGCTACAATGCTAGTAATATTCATATATTTATATGTTTATTTTATTTATTTTTTGTTTATGAACTAGATTTCTTCAAAAAGCAATCTAGTTCTTATTTATATATCTACAAAAAAACAAATTCTATGATACTTTAATATATCCTTTTAATATAATCTTTTATTTTCTTAACAAATTTCTGGATTTTCCTCAATTATTCTATCAACAACGTCATTTTCTAATGAAAATGGAACAACATAACCTTCCAAATTATTCATTTTTTCACTTAAAACTTCATTTTTCCTATTTACATATACTTTAGATTTTCCTTTGCCATTTTTGGCCTCTTGAACCAAATTAGAAACCGGTGAATTTCCATCAAAAGCAAGCACTATTGACTTTCTTCTTTCAAAAATTTCATAATTAAAACTTTTATAAATTCCTAATTCTTCACTTTCTGTTGATATTCTTATACCTGTTATATTATCATTTTCCAATCTACTTTTTATCTTCTCATCTATCTTTTTAGGAATAATAGCATAAATTTCAAAACTCTTTCCTTGCTCAATTTCGCTTTCTATAATTGCTTTCTCATATCCTTCCATTTTATGTCCTATAACAAAAAATACTTTTTTAGGATCTAACTTTCTTACTAAATCATCTATTATATTTTTTCCCTGTTCAGTAACAAAAGTTACTCTTCCTTTTTTATTAAAACTTCCTCCTGCAACTATAACTGGAACTTTATCTAATGGTAATTCTTTTATCTTGTATTTCAAAACTTCTTCTGAATCTACTGTATTTGTGATTCTAAGATCACCAACTTCATCTTTTATCTTTTCTAATTCTTCATTTTCTAGTTCCAATATAGCCTGTCTTAAAGTTCTGCCATTCAAAAATTTTTCAAATTTTCTAGACTTTTCTTCAAAAAATCTTTCATTTTGCCCAATCACTTCATCTTCAACAGTTCTCATTTGTTCAAATTCTAGATCTGTAACATCTAAAAGATTTCTTAAAGCTAGTTGCTCATCAAAAGTATCTGTACCATAAAATCCATTACCATCTGTTCCTTGTACACATTTTACTCCTTCACTCAAAAATCTTTTTATTGGATGATTTTCTAACTTACTTAAATTATTTAATCTTATATTAGATGTCAACTGAAATTCTACTATTGTATTAGTCTTCTTCATTTTCTCTATTAATTCTTTTCCCTCTTTTGTATTAGGATCTTTTGAATATAAACCATGACCAATTCTAATTCTAGGCATTTTTTGTCCATCTCTTAATGATTCCTCTACACATTTTATTGATTTCTCGACATTGTCTTTTAAGCTATCATTTTCACCTGCGTGTATTCTAACTGTAAAGCCTTCATCATAATATGCAATATCTTGTACTATTTGCATTATTGCAGGTTTTAAATCTTCTATATCATTTATTTCTTCTCCTATAAAGTCACTTCCAACGACATAAGGATCTTTAGCTATTGCTTTTAAAACACATACATTTTCTCTTAAATATTTATCACTTGTAAATTGATCTTTTATTATTGTTAATACTACTCTTCTTATACCTGCTAAAAATCTAATTTTTACACCCGTTTCTTTTTCCATTTCAGGAAAAATTTGATGTACTTCTTCCAGCAATTTTATTGCCGGTTCACCTATTTTTACCAAATCTGTATCAGCAATTTCTACATATTCTATTCTTTGCCTTTGATATTCTCTAGCTATCCATAATAATTTATCCTGTCTTAATACATTATTTCTATAAGGACTTTCTGGCTTGTTATCTTGTAACATCTTAATTAGCATTTTTCTTATATCTTTTTCTGGTATTCTTTTTACTATTTCTTCATTTAATTCTATCTTATTTTCTGATGATATACCTTTTGCAAATACATATCTATATATGTAGCATTTCTCCAAGTTTGTAAATACTGCTTGCCCATCTTTTAATATAGATAAACTTACTCTTATTTTTTCTATATTTCTTTTTGCATTTTCTAGATTATTTAATATAAAATCTGCAAAATTTATAAAAGTATTATCATCTATTCTCCTTATTAAATATTTTCCTGTTAAATGTGAATTTGCAAATTCTTTCTCTACTTCTCTTCTTTGCTCCATTATTTTTTCTTCTTGTTCTTTTGACATTACTAAATTCAACTTTTTTATATAATATAAAGGGTATCTTATTTGATGCTTTATTCCTAATGCTATTAAACAATCTGGTGTTAGTATTGCATTCATGTGTGTATGTAAATCTGTTCTAAATTTACTTTTCTTTAATATATATGTTTTTACAAAAGTTTTTTCTATTGGTAATTTGTATTTTTTTGTTTGTGACATTAATGTTTTACTAATGGCTGGTATTTGAGCTTTTATTTCTATTCTATCGTTATATATATTAGCAACTTTTATTCCTCCAAGTCTAAAAGTATAAACTTCTTCATTTTCGCCATTTATCATAGCTTGCATTCTACCTTTTATTATTTTCATGTCATTATCATTTTTTTCTGTTTCTAAATGACATATTTGTGCTAAATTTGTTATAAGTGTTCCTTTTTTATGATTTGGAGTTTCTAGTATATACTCAATTTCGTCTTTTGATATTCTATATAATTTTACTATTACATCTTTTTCTTTGTCTAAATAAAATTCATCAAATACTTTTAATTTTTCCATTTTTTATCACTTTTCCCTTCATTACCTTCGAAAAAAGCACAGCTTTTGCTGTGTTTTTTTGGTGCGCCTGGAGGGATTCGAACCCCCGATCTTCAAGTTCGTAGCCTGATATTCTATCCAACTAAACTACAGGCGCATATTTGTTTTCTATTTATTAAAAATTAAACCTCACATTTCTTTGTTTATTTTTTCCTTAATACTTGTACATTTTATATTATACTTTGATTTTTCTTTTTATTCAAGTCTTTTTTTAATTTTTTTTATTTTTTTTTCAAAATCTATTGTCAAATTGTTTTTTTTATGGTATATTATATAAGCATTAAGGTTATTTTAATTCGAGGTGTAGCGCAGTTGGTAGCGCGCGTGGTTTGGGACCATGAGGTCGCAGGTTCGATCCCTGTCACCTCGACCATATTTAAGCAATTTTCATAAAACCATAGAAAATTGTAAAAACGTGAAAGAGTATTAATCAGTAGATTTGATTAATGCTCTTAATTTTTTATAGTTCTAAAAAATTCTATAAAAACTGATAGTTTTGTTCTAAAATTTATGTTTTAAAAAATTTTTACATTCAAAAATAATGTTTTAAAATGTTCTAAAAAATTTCATAGTACCATAAAAACTCTTTCATCGGAAAGGATGTAAGATGAAAGAAATAAATTATTATAAACAAAATGAAATACTAGAAAATAATTATTACCAAATACCACAAGAATTATTTGTTAATAAATTATACAAAGAAAAATTAAATTCTGATAGTAAAATTCTATATGCTTTTTTATTAGATAGACTATCATTATCTCAAAAAAATCATTGGTTTGATAGCGAAAATAAAGTATATTTAATATTTACTAGAGAAGAAGTACAAGAAAAATTATGCTTATCTGATAAAACAGTAACAAAAGCATTTAAACAATTAACAGAAGTAAATTTAATTGAAGAAAAAAGACAAGGTTTAGGAAAACCTAATTTAATATATGTTGGAAAAATACAACACGAAGATCAAGAAGATGATAAAATTGATAATTCAGAAACGGAAAAAATGCCATTATGCACTTGTAAAATTTCCGATTTTAGAGAAGGAAAAAATACGATTCAGGAGCAGGAAAATTTACGAGGAATCAATACTAATAATATCAATCCTAATATAATCAATACTGATTCTATCAATCCTAAAAGTGATGATGAACTTTTAGAAATAAAAGAAAAATGTAAATTAAATGAATTTACAAAAGATGAAATTTTAATTTTAGAAGATGTAATTGATACTCTTTATTATAAAGATAATTTAAAAGTTGGAAATATAACAGTTAATCATTTTAAAATTTTAGATAAACTTAAAATGATAGTTAAGGATAATTTAGTACAATTATTAGATATATTACAAAATATACCTAACATACAAAATGCTAAAAATTATTTGATGATTTGCTTATATAATAATTTAGGTAATATCAACATAAATAAAACGCTGAAAAAAGCTGATACCATTAAACCAAATGAAAGAGAATATTCTGCTGGCTCACTTGATTTCTTATATGCAAACCTTGATATAGCGACCCCGTAGGGCACACGACAAACTTGTTTGTCTAGTGTGTTAGACAAATAAATTTGTTTTTGAGCAAGAAAGGACTTTGGAGCTATGAGTTATGCCATAGTAAGAAATGAGAAATTGACACGAGCAGAGGTAAATGGTAAAGGCACACACAATGATAGAAAAGCAAAAAATCATACAAATAAAGATATAGATCCAACTAGAACACATTTAAATTATTATATAAAGAAAAACAATTACACTTACACCAAAGAATTTGATAAATTACGAAAAGAACAACACCTAGCAGGGCATTTGAGAGAAAATAGCATTATAATGTGTCAAATGATATTTACATCTGATCAAGAATTTTTTGATAGAATTGGCGATGAAGAAACAAAAAGATATTTTGATGAATGTTATAAATTTATATGCAATTATAAAAATCTTGGTGAAGAAAATATTATATCTGCAGTTGTTCATTTAGATGAAGGAACACCACATTTGCATTTGGTATTTGTTCCAGTAGTTCATACAAAAGATAAAGAAAATAAACCAGTAAAAAAAATCTGTGCAAGAGATTTTTGGAAAGGTCGAGATAGTTATCGAAAGTTACAAGATGCTTATTTTGAATATGTTAAAAGCAAAGGCTTTGATTTAGAAAGAGGCTTGTATGTTGAAGAAACTAATAGAAAAAATCTATCGGTAGAAGAATTTAAAAAGGTAACCAATTATCCAAAAACAAAGGAAACCTTGGAAAATACAACTTTAAAATTGCCTGAATTTACTGATATAAAAAAGATTAATAAACTTTCACTTAATAGAGATGAAAAAATAAATAATCAAATTATAAAACCACAAGTTGAAATTATTAAAAAACTTCATAACGAAAATATAGCATTACATAAAGAATTATCAAAACAATCTAAAATAATAGATGTTGCAGAAAAATACGAAAAAGAAAAGTTTGATTTAGAAACTGAAAATAGAAATTTAAGATTTAATTTTAATATAATACAACAAGAAATAAATGCTAAAGCAGATGAAATTGAAAGAAATTATGAAAATAAAGTTCAAGAATTAGAATATCAATATAAAGGAAAAATTAAAGAATTAGAAAAAGAAAATAAGAAATTAAATAAAATAATTGAAAAATTTAAGACTAATTTAAAAATGTTTATGAAGTGGCTATGTAATAAGTTTTCATATCCTTGCGAGGATGACCTTATACGAGATTTTAACAAAGAAACATATTCTAATATTGATTTTGAAAAACAACTAGATATAGACCAATTTGAAGATAATTATGAAGAAATAGATTTTGATATATAGTAGGAGGAATTGAAATGAATAATATAGAAAAATTAAAACCATTTATAGAAGAATATACAGATGAATTTTACCAAATGATTGAAGATATAAGAAATTATTTAAGAAATAATAATAAAGAATATATTGAATTAAAAAAGCAAATCCATAAATTAATGGATAGAAATTTAAATATACAAAAACTGTATGATGAAAATATTTTTGAAAACGGTCTTTCTTCAGGAGAATGCAAAGATTTATCTAAAATACTAGTATTGTATGATAGTCTAGAAGATATTGTTGAAAAGGAAATCTACTTTAAAGGTGGTATGGATTTGTATTATTATTTTAAAAGAATCGGAATATTAGATTAAAATATTCCTAAATTTCATTATTTAAATGTGATAAATGAATAAAATTAAGGAATTTTTAATAAATTTTATCAAAACTATTGACAAATTATGTTAACTGATATATAATGTTACCAGTCGTTTGTAAAGCCATAATGATGAGCGTTATGGTTGTGATATTTATTGTATTAGTACAATGTAAAACTAAAATTAGTTATGATATTTGCTAAATTGCATTAAATACAAATTAATAATCAGAAATACAGAATATATAAAGTAGCAACGGAAATTATTTGCTTTTTATAGTATTTCTAAAAATGTTAATAGGTGATATTCATTTCTGAATACCACCTATATTTTTTGTGTTTAGAGATTATTTATTATTTCAAAATGTTCTCGATACACATTTCTATTGCCTTTTCGGTTACTTCCTGAGCCGACATCGTACGGAAGTTATCTCCATAGAATGCATGAACTTTTCGTTCGGCAATCCTTTCTTTCTCATACAATTCAGTACCATAACCACCATAAGCTCCTGTAGCAAAGTACATGATCAAACCTGCAAATGAGCAGTGGTCTTTAATTCCTGCTTCTGGATAATTCTTTTCTGCCCATTCCTTAATCTTTTCAAGATACAAGTCATACATGAGCATAAGAAAATTAAATTCCGAACTATTGTTACCTAAAACAGATTCAATAGTTACATCAGGAAACTGTTCGTTTTTTACAGTTCCAAGTTCAAACTTTTCTACAAAACTTTTGGTTTCTAAATATTTTGGCATAATTGCGCCCTCCTATGTTGTAATAATAATATCGCCAGAGGCGGGATCCTAAATTTAGGGTTCCCGCCTCAAGGTTTTGTTGATTAACGAAGCTTTTTGCAACAGGTTTATTATGCCGGAATAACCAACTTAATTTTACCTGTAATTGTGTCGCGTGTTGCAATGTATCTAAAGATACGCATCACGTTCCAGTTGTTTGCATGCTTCTTAAGCTCGCCAGCAGTGGTCTCAGTCTTTCCAGGGAAATACTTATCGACAAATTCCTGTGTTCCTGGCTGACAATTTCCAGAATTCCAGCTGTCTTCAATAGTAATAACAAGATTATCTGGAATTGCTTCCAAAATCTGCTTATCATTAAAATCTGCGACAAACTGCTTTGCAGCTGAAAATACGTCTTCACGTACTTTCTTTGCGATACCCTTGCGGATAACTGCAAACTGCTTTTCCGGATTAAGGAAGAATAACAGCTTAGGAACAGTTGCCTCGAACTCAACAAATTTCTCAGAAGGCAGATGCTCTCTAATGAATTTCTTAAATTCTTCAGCTTCAGATGATGGAATAAAACGAGCAACTCGTTCAACCACCTTATCATAGGCTACTTTGGCAAGTTCCCATCCAACAAGGTACACTTCATTCTCGCGAACTTTATATACCATGTTAGTCTCGGCAAATTCCCAACCAGGAATTGCCTCAGTTAAATTCTCCATTGGATCAGCCTTTAATACATCAGTTGCATATAAAGTCTGACCGATTCTTGAAGTACGAACCAGAGTTCCGTCTTCACATTTGCTAATACGGAATATGCTGTAGATTCGCTCTTCTGGATACCAGGCTGTGCAATCTTTCAATAACTCTGTTGCAAACTCCCATGGATAATAGCTACGTCCAAACAGATTGTAAAACTTAAGTTCTACATCCTCAGCGCTCTTCCAATATGACTTTGTATTGACAAATGTCCTTTTCAGAATACTAGGTTTCTGCTTGAGCTCCTGTCCAGAAAGAACAGTCGACAAAATATCGTTCATATTGGTGTAAAAACCGCAATAAATGATAGTATTGTCATCAACCATAATAACAACAGGGTTATTTTCCAGCGTATCGTGCTTATCGCACTCATGACTTACATAAGGAAGCATAATGCGAACCTTATCAGTAAGCTCTACTGGATACTGGAATTCATTGTGGACAGTATCTACACGATAATATCCAACGCGGGTAAGATCTGCATACTTCTCAATATATCCAGCTCCAGAACATCCTGAGCGAGACTGATAGTAGCACTTTCCACCGCATTTTTCATGAATACGCTCAAAATCGTACTCATAATCAAGGATTTCTAAACCCCCATCACATGGTGCAAAAAAGAGTTCAGTTCCTCCATCTCCCCAAGAAAGATCGATGCGTTTGCTATTTGTTGTATTTGCCATAATTTTCCTTTCCCTACTACCCACTTAGTGGCGTTCGTTCCCAAAATATATAGTCGGCTAACCATATATTTTTGCTTCTTTAGCGGGGCTTTCCTTTAGTAATATAATTATAATGTGCACGAGGAAATTAGCTTAAGAACAAGCTTCTATTAAATTTTCAACGTACAATATGCAAAATAACACGGCTTTGCATACTTATATAATACCACAAATGCAAAAAAAAGTCAAATTTTTCTATCCGAACTATTGACTTTTATATATTTGATGTGATAAAATAATAAATTTTAACAAAACGCTTGACAAAGTTGCTAAAAAGTGTTAATATATAATTAGCAACGAAGAGATAGCAAACGATGAAATCTCAAATAGGATATTTAGTTTATTGAAGAAAAGGTTGATTAACCTTTCTTTTTTTTGCTTTATTATACTGCAAAAGAGCAGACCTTAATTAAAGATCTGCTCTTGCAACATAAAGAACTAACTTGGAACTTGGATTAGATTTCTGCAGTCCAAAAGTCTCTGTAAAAACCATTAAATCCATGAGCTTTTGAAGTGCTAGGACGCATTTCAATCCATACCTCTGTTTTAGTATCATTTGTTGAAACATAAGCATAGTAGCGAGTAACTCCAGCGTCTTCAAAGCCATGCTCATACAGATAATTCTCCAACATTTCAGAATTATCAAACTTAATTCCTTTTAATTCCTCTAAAGCTTTTTTAGCTTCATTAGAATTTGAAAAGCTAATTAAACTTCCATTGTTGGTTTCAAGCATACTACTCAAATGGTAATATACTCTGTCTACCTGTACGTATTCTGGATCCTTGCACTCTTTTTTTCCTTTCAAATTCGGAACTATCTCAAGAAGAGATTTTTCCAATTCTTCTAAGGAAAGAAAGCCCTTGCTTCCAATTTCTCTCAACTGAGAGATTTTTTCTTCCTTTTCTCTTAGATTAGGTATTCCAACCAATTTGGTTAAATCCTTTTCAAGAGTATAAAGAATTCGGAAGCAGTTGTGGTTGTCTCCTTCATGCTGGGTCTGCTTGTGAATTGCCCAAGTTGCACCAGTAACTTTAAGGTATTCATTCCCCTCATAAGCACAAGTTCCAGGACAGCTTTCTTCCCAACTTTCAGTTCTTCCAGAACTATATCCTTCTTCAATAACTTCTCCGTCAGTAAGTAAATATGAGTAGCACTCGCCGCCTCCATATCTTGCATTTCTGATAGAAAAAGTCTGATTTGGATCTTCATGCTTTACTGCAGAGATACCATGGTCTTCCAAAAACTTCTGGAATGAACCATCTCGAAAATAAGCATAACGCTCATCGATATAACCCCCAGCTAATCCAAGAAGACCATCAGACAGTTTGGAACCCTTAGGAACTACAAAACCTTTCCTTAAAGTTTTTACCTTATCATAAGGAACCTTAAGAGTCAGCTTTGCAAATCCATTTGGCTGGATAATATATCTCATGCTATGCTCACCATCGGAATATCCTCTGACAGCATCACATTTGATAGTTCCGTCCTCATCAATGAGGCAGTCCCAGCCATTTGCAATGACGCGCGTAGGTTCAACCACGCTGACATAGCAGCCGTTTGTTCCTACAAAGAAACCGTTCTCAATCCGTACTTGTAATGTAGCCATATTTTTTCCTTTCCCTACTAACCACTTAGTGGAGTTCGTTCCCAAAACATAAGATTTGGCTAACCTTATATTTCTGCTTCATTAGCGGGGCATTCCTCTTGTTAAAATAATAAATGTTTTACACTAGAAAAAAAGATTTCTCAAGTTAGTAACTTTATGAGATAACCTAAGTTATCTATTTTTCAATGTGCATATGCAAAATAACACGGCTTTGCATACAAATATTATACCATATTTTAAAAAAAAATGCAATTTTTTCACCTGACCTATTGACTTTTATATATTTTATATGATAAAATAATAAATTTTGCAAAAAATCTTGACAAAACTGTTAAAAAGTGTTAATATATAATTAGCAAGATGAGAAATAACACAAACGGCTTTAAAACCCCAAGTGGGAATTGTTGATAATTGAGATAAGAGTTAATTAACTCTTATTTTTTTTATAACAAATTTATAATAACCCTATTTATTTTCTATCATCCATTGATACAACTCATCTTCTGTTATTTTTTCTTGCTTATATTCTTTAATTTTTGCTTGTGCTGAAATTTTCCATTTATCAAAATTTTCTTTTAATTTTTTATCTTCTTTATTTCTCGATACAGCATTAAATTTTTTATTATATGTTCTTCTATATTCTAATAAACCAGGTATGTTTTGAAGATTTTTCTTATATGTCTGTCCTGCTCCTTTGTCCCTACAAGTAGTGCCATCTTTATGTAAAAAATCACAATATATTTCATTTAATTTATTAGGAATAAAATATTTACCACAATTTTGACAAGTTCTTATAGTATCATTATTTTGTATTATTTGATTTAATATAGTAAAAAGTATATCTCCTACTTCATCACTAGTATAAATATTAGATACTTTAAGCATTGTTATATCATAAGATAAATCAGTAAGAACTGTATCAAAAGAAGCTTTTTTATAATCTTCTGCTTTGTCAGAATATGTATAATTAATGATATTTGTATTATTAATATATTTATATAAATTTGTTTTTTGCTTTATTATACAAGCAATAAATTTAGATTGTGCAGTATTATTTTTATATTCATCATTTCCATTTAAATTATAAAGAAAATCTATAGCTTCTTTAAAGTCTTTCTGAATTGTCACTAAATCATTTTGAATAATTGAATGAAATTCTTTAAAATCATCTAATAAGGATTTCTCGTTAGAATATTGATTCTTAAATTTAAAATGCTCTGAATAATGTTCTAGTAGTTCAATGCCATAAGGATAATAAAAACTATCATATGCATTTATAAAATTAGAGAAATCAGTATTTAAAAATCGTATTAACATCAGTCCTAATTTTTCAACAAATGGTGTAAAACGTATAAAAGGCCATTTAGAAACTTTTTCATTTTTTAATTTGTAGTCAGCTATGCTGTTCGTAGTCATTCTTGAAATAAATTTTAATTTAAGCATATCTTCTGTATTTACCATTTCAATATCTCCTAATAAAAAATTAGGTGTTAAAATATATGCTTCTTTTTTTTCACTATTAAACCATATATAAAATCCTTCAAAGCACATGTCTTTTGGTATCGTATTCATTATAACCTCCTTTGTGTAAAATTTTTCAAAGAATTATAAAATTGCTATTGACATTTTATAAAATCCAGTATATAATCAGTTTACAATTTTATATGAACACTTAATATTTTACACATTATATTTATATAATACACTAGTATTAAAAAAAAGTCAATTGAAAGGAGGAAATTTTATGCAAACACTTGAAATAAAACTATATTCTACAGATGATGTATGTAATTTATTACATATTGGAAAACAAAAGTGTTTAAAATTATTTAATTCAGAAGAATTTCCAAGCATCAAAATTGGAAGAAAATTTTGGATTAAAGCTGATTGTTTAGATGAATATCTAAGTCAAAAAAGAATTGGTGTAGAATAAAAAAAAGAAGACTTAAATCTGGAACATTTAAATCTTCAAAACAAACAGGAAATACCCTGTTCAAAATATATTGTAAGATTATTATACACCCAAAAACAAAAATGGGCAAGGTATTTCCTCAAATTTTCAAAGAAAGCGAGGAAAAATATGAGTACAAAGGGATTTACAGTAGGAACATACATAATAAAAGCAGAGAAAAAAGATTCTGATTTGCCAATATGCCCTACTTGTAAAAAATGTAAAGACAAATCTATTTGTAAAAATAGAAAAAACAAAAAAGAAATGAACAAATGTGATAAATGTAAAAATTGTTCAAATGCAGAAAAATGCGATAAATTCTATATTCACAAACAAAGTAAAGCAACTTTAACAATAGGAAAAGATATTGAAACAGGAGAATTAATTCGTAAAACATTTACTGCAACAACAGAAGATGAAGCATTAGATAAAATGTATAAATATAAACTAGATATGAAAAAAGCAGGAAAAAGTATTGATTTAAAAAAGACAGAAAAAACAATTGCTATACTTGCACAAGAAATTGAAGCTTCAAAATACAGAATGGGGAAGACAAAAGCAAATGCTTATAATACAAATATGTCTACACTTGAAAGAATTAAGAAATGTAAATTTGCTAATATTCCTATTAAAAAAGTTACCAAAGAACAAATTGAAAACTTTTTACAAGATGAAAGAACAAAGTCTAATTCTACAATAAAGAAAGATTATAGAATGTTAAAATATGTATTTGAATATGCAAATCATAATTTATACATATCAACAAATTTCTTTGAGGGTATAAACAAAATAGAAAGACCTAAAAGCTTAAAGGAAGATAAAGATGTTGTTGCTTTAACACTTTCAGAACAAACACAATTAGAAGATTATTTAGAGAAACATAATTGCAAACATAAAAATATAATTCTACTTTGTTTATACACAGGAATAAGAATTGGAGAAGCATTGGCATTAAATTATGATGAAGATATTAATTTAGAAAATAAAATGCTTTCAATAAGCAAAACATTAACAAAAGATAGAAATAAGAAAACAATTATTGGTCCAACTAAAACTAAAAATGGGAAAAGGAATCTCGAAATAACCGAATTAACAGAAGATATTATACAAGATTCTTTAAATAATAAAATTGAAAATAAAAACAAAGTATTATTTTGCCAAGAGAATAAGAAACTTTATGAAGATAATACAATAAATTCTGCATTTAAGAGAATATGTAAAAATGCAGGAATATTAAAACCAGTAAATACACATATGTTAAGACATACATTTGCAACAAGATGTATTGAAGCTGGTGTAGATTTGCCTGTCCTTCAGAGATTAATGGGACATGCCAATATCGAAACTACAATAAATACTTATGGAGATATTTACAATTATTATAAACAAAAAGAAACTCAAAAAATTATTGATTATTTGAAAAGAGAAAGAGTTTAAAGGTACATTGAAATTGAACATATAAATTTTAGATTAATACTAAGGTGGTTGTTTTAAAATAATGTTTTAAAAAGAAAAATAAAACTTGAAACATAGTAAACACAAAGGTTTTAGACATTTAAAACAATTACCACCTCGACCATATTAGACCGTTTTTCAAGAAAATTCAATAGAATTTGAAAACAGTCAAAAATATTTAAAAGTGCTATTTTCTAAGAATTTTAGAGAATAGCACAATTTTTTTACATTCTAAAAAATTCTCAAAAATTCCAATATTTTGTATAGAAAAATGTTCCGCAATTTTTAAAATCTTTAAAAAAATTGTTCCGCAAATTTCCGCAAAGCAAAATTCATTGATATTTAGGCACTTTCAGTGTTGTTCAAAAAAACTGAAAGGAGAACTATTGCTATGGATTTTATACCTTATAAAGTGAATGAATGTCTTGAAAATACTTTTTATCAAGTTCCAAAAGAACTATTTATAAATCCATATTATGAGAAACTAAATTCAGATAGTAAATTATTATATGCACTTTTACTAGATAGACTATCAGTTTCAATGAAAAATGAATGGATTGATGAAGATGGAAATATATTTTTAATATTTTCAAGAAAAGAGGCTGGGGAGAAACTAAATTTATCAGACAAAACAGTCACAAAAGCATTTAGAGAGCTAAACAATGTAAAATTGATGTATGAAAAGAGGTTAGGTTTTAGAAAAAAGAATATTATCTATGTTGGAAAAATAAATCATATATCAACTGAAAAAATTATGAGCCGTAAAAATTACGATTCAAGAAACGGAAAATTTACGAATCAAGAGTCGGAGATTTTACGATGTAGTAATAATAAATATAATAAAACTAATTATAGCAATACGCCCCAGAGAAAAAATTCATATTCAAATTATGAACAAAGAGTTTATGAGCCAGAACAATTAGATAAATTATATTGTAATGTATAAAAAAGGAGATTTAAAGATATGGAAAATATAAAATTAAAAGATAAATTTATTGATGAAAAAACAGGAATTGAATATATAAGAAAAGGTGATTTCTACTTTCCAAATTTAGTCGATTCGGCTAGTGTAAATAAAAGTGAACTTGGTAAATATGGAAAATTAAGATTGAAATATTTATTAGAGCATAATAAAGTAGAATATACAATTTTATGGCTTGATAATAAATTAAGAAGTCATTTATTAGAAATAGATAAAACAGCCAATGAAAGATTTCATTTGTTAATGAAACAATTTGCAGAGCAAGAAAATATAACTAAAGAATTAAAAACAACTAATCAGATGGAATGGGTTAGATGCATGAATAATATTAAAAATCGTGTTGAAGAAATTATATTTAAAGAATTAATATATGTATAGGGAAAGAGGTAAAAGTTATGGAAGAAATTAGATTATATGATATGGATTCAATTGAATTTAGAGAGTTAATAGATGCTGCAAGAGTTGAACTAAAAAATAATAATTCCGAATATAAAGAATTAAAAAATAAAGTTAGTGAAATTATGGAGATATATCCAAATTTGCAATTGCTTTTTGAAGATGATAAAGTTATGAATTTAAACGAAGAAGAATGCAAAATGTTGCAAAAGTTAGTATCTCTTTATTTACAGATGAGTGATTATGAAGATAGAAAAATTTTCTTTTTAGGAGCAAGAGAAAACTACTTTTATTTTAAGAAATTAGGAATTATTAAAGACTAAAATAACTTTTTTAAGAGAAGAAATATAAAACTTTCTTCTCTTTTTTGATGTAAAAAATTTTGAAAGGAGCAAACAAAAATGAGAAATAAAGAATTAAAAGTAACACAAGAGTTTACAAATTTATTTAATGATGAATTAGTAATTTATAAAAATATATTAGTAAAAGGAAGAAGTAAAATCACATTTTATAATTATATTATAGTAACAAGAAAAGGTATTTTTGCAATTACGACTAAAACAATTTTAGGTCGAATGGTAACAGATAAATATAAAGTAAAATGGAAATCTTATATAGGATTTATTCCATTTATTTTTACAAATCCACCACTAGATGTGAGTTATAAAAGTTGTGATTTAGATTTTGTTTCAGATTGTGAAATGGATAAAATTATTCCAATTTCAATAATAAAAAATAAAGGAAAAAATCATTTTTATATTGATATGGATTACACACAAAAAGAAAAATTTTATTATGAATTATCTCATAAACAAGATGTATTTTCTGATAAAGAAGTCTCACAAACTTGTGAACTAATAGAGAAAAAAGCACTTGTTTTTAGTAGAGGGTAGCTACTTGAAAACTTTATGCTATTTTGAAAGCAAGCATCACATTTATACTCCCGTATAAATACAGCTTGTCAGTTTTGTGTCAAAACTGATTGATGGGAAATTCTTTCCCAAACCCTTTTATAATATTATATATTTTCTGGCAGTCTTTAAAAAAATAGACTGTCAATTTTTTTGAAAAAGGAGAATGAAAAATTATGAGAAAAAGAAATATAAAAAAACAAATATGGTTAGATACAAAAGAAGATGAATTATTAAAAAGAAAATCAAAAGAAGCAGGTTTAAGTGAAGCTGAATTTATTAGAAGTTTAATTAAAGGTTATAGAATAAAAGCACAACCAACTGAAAAAATAAAATCTTTTCAAAGAGATTTGTATGGCATAGCCAATAATATAAATCAAATTGCTAAAGTTGCAAATTCTAGATACAGTGTTTCGCACGATGATTACAAATATATTTCAGATACTTTAGCTAATTTTATTTTAAGGTTTGAAAGGAAGATTTATTCTAGACAAAAATAAGGGGGGATTTAAGTGGCTATTACAAAATATAAAGTTATTAAGAAAAATTTAGATGCAGTAATAAATTATGCAATGAATGGAGAAAAAACTGAAAATGGTATTTTAGTATCTGGTATAAATTGTTTACCACAAACAGCCTATTCTCAAATGATGCTAACTAAAAAAGCATTTCATAAAGAAGATGGCAGATTAGGTTATCATATAATACAATCTTTTAATGGTAATGAAATTTCCCCAGAAAAATGTAACAAAATCGGAATAGAACTTGCTGAAGAACTATGGGGCGATAAATATCAAGTTATAGTTTGCACACATACTAATAAGCAAAATATTCACAATCACATAGTTCTAAACTCTGTTTCATTTATTGATGGAAGTAAATATCATAATTCAAATGTTGAAATTGCTTTACTTCGAGAAACAAATGATGATATTTGTAGAAAATATGGACTATCTATAATTAAAAGCACAAAAGCTACTACAGTAAGTGATATATCAAAGAGTAGAATTGCAAATTATAACCGTAATTCTGGAAAAATGGAACTTATAAAAGCTGATATTGATGAAGCAATTAAAGATGCTCAAAAATATGAAGAGTTTGTAGATATATTAGCCTTTAAAGGTTATTATATTAAAAAGTCTAGTAATGTTATATCTGTTGCTACTCCGTACTATAATAGAAATATAAGACTTGCAAGAGCATTTGGAGAAGATTATACTTTTGAAAATATTAAAACTAGAATATATCAAGATGCTTTATATGATAGGTATTTAAAAAGAACTAACAATGAAAAAGTATATAAAATAAGAATTTATGATGGTATTAAAATTGACCAAGAAAAATTAAAAACTTCATCTTTTTATAGATTATATGTTCATTATTTATATTTGCTTGGAAAATTGCCACCTAAAATTCATTATGAAGAAAAAACAAAAGAATATTATCAAGAAATAGACAAATTTAATAAATTAGCTGATGAAATGAATTTAATATGCACTTATAATCTAAACTCAAACGAAGATGTTCAAAATTTAAGAATGCAATATATTGAAGAAGTTACACCTTTAAAGTCAGAACGAGAAAAAATAAGGCAATTATATAGGAAAACTACCAATGAAACTGATAGATCTTTTCTTGAATATAAATTAAATAATCTTACTAAAGATATAGATAAAATAAATTCAAAAATACAAATTTGCAAACGAATTATTACTAAAGCTGAAAAAGGCGAAAAAGAAGCTATTTTAATTAAAAATAGAGTAGCAGAAAATCAACAAAATAATGAGTTGGAAAACTCAAAAAGTAAAGATAGAAGAATAGATAGAGCTACTTTTTAGTAGTTCTATCTAATTATAAAAATTAATCTTAAAATCTTTGTGCCTTATACCATTTAGAAAATTCTCTCATTGCATCTACAGATTCATATTTTATTCTATTTGACCTTTCTTCATCTGTCATTTGAGCTAATGTTTTATCATATCCATAAGGCTTAAATATATACCATAAATCAGACCATTTTTTATCTGTATCATTACCTAATATTTCTTTAGATAATGTTCCTTCATGTTTTCCCATAAATTGATGTAATTCGTTTCCATCATAATAAGATAAGCATTCTGTAAATCTACAATTTCTATTTTCTTTTCCTTCCATTAATTTTAATATGCCTTCTATTCCTATTGTATCCAAAGTAAAATTTACAAAAGCTCTTGGAAATCCATTTAATTCATCTATCCAAAATCCACAGTCTAAAGAAATGCATGGCTTATTTACTAATTTATAGGCTTCCATTACCTTATATTTTGATATGTATTTTATATCATCACTTCTGGGTTCTTCTAAGTCATATTCAAATACTTGAAAATTCACTCCGTCTAATTGCTTATTAGCTGATGCTATTTTTCCTCTATTATGTGTTACAAAAACTATTTCATTCATTTATAATGTCTCCTTTACAAAATATTTTTTAATTCAATTAAACTATTGATTTCATAAGTTGGTTTGAAATTCGTATTATTCTCTGTTTTCTTCATGTTAAACCAGCAAGAATCTATTCCATTCTGAATACTTCCTAAAACATCTTTCTCCAATTCATCTCCTATTATAAGCATATTATCTTTATCACAAGTATTTATTTTGTTAAAAAACTTTTCAAAAAATTCATGATGTGGTTTCATATGTCCTGCTTCTTCTGCTGTAAATACTTCTTTAATATATTTTTGAGCATTTATTTTATTCAATTTGTCATTTACTACTTTAGTTGGACTATTGGTAGTGATATATAATTCATACTGCTTTTCATATAAATATTTTAAAATTTCTTGAGAATTTTTTATAGGGACAATGTTTTTACTTAAAAAATTAATATATTTTTTATTTATCTCTTTACCTTCTTCAAATGATATATTATTAAAATATTTTATAAATCTTTGAGCTCTAACCCATTCAGTTTTTTCTTCATTCGTTTTAAAATTATGGGGATCTTTTATTTTACCTTCTGCTCTATCTTTCCAAAATTGATTGTCTAAATTAATAAAGTTTTCTATCTTTTCATCAGTTACATTTTCTTTTCTTTCAATTAATATTTGTTTAATTGCATATCTTCTATTTTCATCATCATCAACTAGAGTATTATCTAAATCGAATAATAACTTTTTATAAATTTTGAGCATAAAAAAATTCCTCCTATATGATTATAATATCATATATTGAGGAAATATTTTTGTCACAATTATTTTTTTATAATGTTTTTATCTGTATAGACATCTTCTAAAACTTCATATTCTTTAATATTTTCTAATTTAAATAATCTTATTTCATTTCTTAGTTCACAAAATGCTGCAATATACCATTTGTCGATATATAAAAATAATTCTGCTGGATGTATAATTCTTTGAGTTATCCCTGAGTTTATTGAGTCATACCTGATTTTTACTTTATTTTTATTGAATATAGCTTTTTTCATAACAATATACATTTTTTCTTTTACTTCATTTTCTATCTTTAGAAAATTACTATTTTTATCAAGTTGATAGCCACCATATTTACCAGTAAATGATTTCAAATATATTCCTGCTTGTTCAAGTTCTAATTTATATTGTCTTATCATTCTTTCTGATACTTCCAAGTTTTCAGCTAGACTTGATATATTATGTATTTCTTTATCTTTTAATATTTGTAACATATTTAGCATATTGGCAATTTTACTCATTTTTATAACTCCTATTAATTATTAAATTTTAATTTTCAAAATAGAATGCATATCTAGTATTATCTCTTATTAAATGTTCTTCATAGTTTCCATTACTAACATTCTTTACAACTTTTCTCCAAAATTCTTGAGCTCGTTTGTTTCTTAATAATGTTCGTATCTCCCATTTTCCTTTATATTTCTTAAACAATTCGTTTGCCATAAATGTTCCAGCACCAAGTTTTCTATATTTATTTAAAACAAAAAATTCCGATATCTCATTCATTCCATCTTCATTAAATCTTTCCAAAACAAAACCTGCTAGTCTACCATCATATTTTAAAATATATGGATGCCTTTTTTCTTGTGTCCAATATAATTCTATATACTTACTCATTTTAAACAAACCGTTTTCTAGTAGTTGAAAATTAGTTGTTTCATCTTCAAAAAAGCTTAATTCATAAGTATATAGTTGCATTAAATTATAAATAATATTTTGTCTTTTTCTTCTACTTCAAATAATTCAAACATAGAGTTATTTCCCTTTCTTACAATTAATATTTATATAGCCTTAAAAATAAAAGCTTTTTCTTCTATCCTCTAATTCATCAAAATATGAATCGTAGGAATAATCTATACTGATATATGGTTTAAATAATTGTATTACAATATCATCATAATCCGTTGTTATAAATTCATTATCAATAACTTTACCTAAAGTATTAATACAATTTTCACTAGCTTCCTTAGATATTTTAAATTTTTCAGATAAATATAAAGGTGTTATTTTCGCACCATTTTTAACTAAGTCTTTTAAAACACATTGAGGTGCTAATAATTGAGCTGCAAAGAAATTAGCTTCAGCTTCATTTTTATCACATTGAGTAGTATGGTTTAAAACTATATGTCCTAATTCATGAGATATTGTCCAAGTTTTTCTTCCTTCTGTTTCTATATCCTCATTATAAAAAATTAATATATTGTTGTTTTTAATATATGTATATCCATCATTAGTATTTCCATTAGAAGTTAATTGATTTATACTCAGATTTGTCTTTTGTGCATATTCTTGGAAACTGATTATTTTAATATCATATTCTTTTAATTTTATATTTTTAGGATTTATTGGAAAAGAAAAATTTTCTTGTAACATTAAAGTTTTGTAAGCTTCTTCTTTCGCTCTTTTAAAATTTGGTTTAACCATTCTTGTTATTCCCTAAAAATATATCTATTGTGCTATCTAATATGTCCAGTAGCTTTTCTTTTTCTTTTGGATCTACTTGTTCAGCTTTTCTAAAAATTATAGCAGTCCTAGAATTATCTTCTTCCTCTATTTTATCTTTAATTCCTAATAAATAATTAACAGTAACTCCAAAATAATTTGATAATTTATTTAATGTTTCAGTGTTTGGAGTTGCATTTCCAGATTCCCAATATGATACTCCTGTAGCAGTAATTCCAACTATATCAGCTAGTTGTTGTTGTGTTAGATTATTTTTTTTCCTTAATTCTTTTATTATTTGAGAAAATTTATTTTCGTTCATAATATTTCCCTCCATTTAAAGTAATTATATTATAAAATAAATAAAATGTAAATATTTTTTAAATAAAATGTAAGTTTTTTAGCATAGTGTATTGACAATTGCTAAAATAGTTAGTATAATCAAAATGTAATAAAAATATAAATCACGTTTAAGTTGTGCTTTTATATACATACATAAATATTATATCATACAAGGAGGGTTTTATGAATACTTTAATGTTAAGCTCTAAGAGTTATAAAGAAAGTAAGGAACATGATTTTGGGGATTGTTTTATATCAGATAATGGAAATGATGTTGTTGTGTTTGACTGTGGCTCAAATGAACATGCTGAAAAAGTAATAGAATATTTAGAAAACAATTATGATCCAGACAAAAAAGCAATAATTGTTTTATCACATAACGATTCAGACCATTTTAATGGTATACCAAAATTAATTGAAGAAAATAAAGTAGAAAAAGTTTATACTATTCTATTGTTAAAATTTTATGAAGAATTATTAGAAGAAATTGATGATGATAGAAAAACTAAAGATTCTATAAAGAGACAAATATTAGAAAGATATTCAAATATTGCTTCTTTAGGAGAACAGGGAGTATTGCAAAACATCTACAATGAAGATAATTCCTTCGTACAAATATGTAATGGAATAGAGGTCGTAGGTCCTTCTAAAGAGTATGTATTAGAAGTTGCTGGACAAGCCTTAGATTCTAGACAAGGGGATTCTATAGATAATGAAACAACCGTGAATGCTACTAGCGTTCAAATAAGCATTGATTTAGGAACATCAAAAATCTTACTGGTTGGAGATGCTAGTACAAAAGCCATTGAAGATAATGCTAAAAAACATCAAATAATTCAAATCCCTCATCATGGAAGACTAGATCACGCTGAAGAGTTATTTGAGATAAAAAAAGACGATAAAGATACAGTATATCTAATATCAGATAACAAAGGTTCTAGCTCAGGAGGTTCAGAAGAATTAATAAGTAGAGGAAAAGACAAAGGACATACTATATTTAATACTAGAACCGAAGACACTAAAACTATAAACTCTACAACTTATCAAAAATCTTATAGAGTGGGGTCGTATATATGATATACATTTTACAACATTCATATAAAAAAGAATATAAAAATTTCAATACAGAAATTATAGGAAGAAAAGATTATTTATATAATATTTTTAAATTATATTTTGTAATAAAGAAAACTGTGTATTTAAAGGAAAACTTTACATTACCACAATATTATATTCTTGAAAGCTTTCCCTTTAATTCTATGAATAATATCTATGTGGTTGTAGGCGATACAAATTTTGTTATAGAATATATAAATACACACAAGGAAGAATTTAATGGAAAAACATTAGTTATAATAACTTGCGTTAAAAATAATAAAAAGAAAATTAATAGACTATTATCTACCTTAAAATGTACATCAATATATTTGACTAGACAAAATAATGATGAGGCAGATTATTACGATGGTAGTAAATGGGGATTAAATTTTAAAATAACATTATCAGAACTAGATTTTTACAATAGTTATAAAAGTAATATTATTGAAAAATTAAACGAAAATTTTGAAAGGATAAAATAAATATGGAAGATTTTTTAAATAAATTAGAAAACTATAATATACTAAACTATATTTTACCAGCTATTATTTTTGATGTTGGTTGCAGATATTATATTAATATTGAATTAATTCCTACTGATAATATATTTATTTCAATTTTTATATATTATTTTTTAGGGTTGGTTATTAGCAGAGTAGGCTCCTTAATTATAAAACCATTATTGTGGAAATTAAAAGTCTTAAATAAAAAGGACAGCTCAGAATGTGTAGATTTTTATAAGGCTGAAAAGAAAGATGAAAAAATAAAAATACTATTTACAGATTACAATATGTATAGAAATTTTATAGCAACTTTTTTTCTTCTATTAGTATCTAAGTTTGCATATGCAGTAAAAAATTGGTTAAATATTAATTCTACAATTATATGCACAATATTATTCATATTTCTTCTTGTATTATTTGTAATATCATATAAAAAGCAACTGGGTTATATACATAGTAGAATAGAAAATACTAAATCTAAATAAGCAAATATAATAAGAGCTACAAAAAGTAGCTCTTTAATCATACATATTTATTTATTCATTTCCCAACTCTTGAAACAGATACATTCTAAATCGTCATTAAATTTTATTTCATATATTCCATCAAATTCTTGATTATTTTGTTTTAATAACCATTCTGCAATTAAAGTATTATTGTCTATTGCTAATACTTTTAAATCAATATCTTGTATATTTTCATTTTTTATATGTTGCCATTCTTGATTTATTTCCTCTATAGTTGTATAAGGTTTCATAAATGGAGTTTCTTGATAAAATGTTGTTTTAGTAAATAAAGAAACTGCTTTTTCAATATCTTTATTAAACCAATAATCTTTTAATTTCTTTAACCATTCTTCAGCAAATTCTTTATTTAATTTATTTTTATTATTTAAATAATTCTCTATAAATTTTTTACTTGGTGAATATAATTTTTCTGGTAAATTATCTAAATCAAACCATTTCCACTTATCTTCTTTAGTAGGTTCCATTATTTTTAGTTCACCACTATGTTTTTTAGCAATTACATGCATTGTTATATAATGTCTATCTGGTTGAATATCATCTGCTGCATCAAATAACTCTAGTTCATCTATGTCTAAATTAGTTTCTTCTTTTACTTCTCTTTTTGCTCCTTCAAAAAAAGTTTCATTATATTCTTGTTTTCCACCTGGCAAAGTCCAGCAATCTACTTCAAATATTCCACCAGTATCTTTTTTATCTTTAGCTCTATGTCCTAATAATATTTTATTGCCATCTAATATCATTACACCTATTCCAATTTTTATATATTTATCCATTTAACAAAATCCTTTCTTTATAATTAAATAATTATATGTTTTTAATAGTTTACAACTAATTTTTAACCTTTATTAATCCATCAAAATATTCTAAAACATTATCAATAACATCTTTAATAGGTATTTCTAACCAATTGTTATTTGCCGTATTAATTCTTGACTGAAATCTCCTATTATTTAATATATTTGTTAATCTTCTATTTACATCTTCTAATGTATTTTCACGCATATTTTCATCTTGAAAAATTAAAATATCTATGTATTTTATAAGCTTGTCCTTATCTAATTTTTCATTATTAATTAAATAGTAAAAATCAAAGATGTCTTTAAATCTAGTAGAGGTAATACCAAATTTTAATAATGATTTTAATTTTTCAACAATTATTTGTTCTTTAGAATTTATAAGTAAACTAACACTTTCATCTATTATGTTAAAATCAAAATAATACTCGTCTTGTTCCATATCAAAATATTTATGTACTCCAATATCTAGTTTTGAACTTATTGAATACTTGTTACTATCAGTTAGTTGTATATAAACTCTTTTTCCATCGTAGTCTTGATGATGTAATGGTTCAATTTTTCCAGTAACTTTTATTTTTATGCCATCATCTGTATTATTTAATTCCTTTATAAAATTAAGAATTGATTTATCTTCTAAAGAATATTTTATAAAGTCTATATCCATATCTCGAGTTGCACGACGCATATCTTTAGAAATGTTATGCATTACAACTCCACCTTTTACAGTTATATTCTTATTATATTTGCTATTTCCAATTTTAAGTAAAACAATATCTTGAGCAACTTTTGGAATTGCATCATCTTCAGAATAACCTACTGATATGTATTTATTTACTAATTCATATATATCCATTAAAACACCTCGTCTTGTATTATTTCAAAAATTTTATCTCCATTTACAAAGTATTGTAAATATTCTTCTATCTTTTGTGTATCTAATGAATCTGCTAATTTTCTATAATTAGATATTATTTCTTTATATAAATCATAGCCAATTTGATTTTTATTTCTAGCCAAATCAATTAGCGTTCTTTCTTTATCATAAATATTTATTTTTATTCCTTCATAATCAATTTCAGTTTTTCCTAAATTATATAACTCTTCTTTCATACGAACTTGCTTTATCTTATTAGAAGATATCATTCTGTTATTTCTATCTGTAGCTAAATATATTTTATCTGGAATTACATCTGTAAGATTATGATAATAATAAGCAGAATAAGAAGTGAATACTCCATATGGATATTTCTTCATTATAACTGCTAAATAATGTACACTTGGCACATCAGAATATATTCCTTTTTCAATTTTATATATTTCTTTATTTTCTAAGGCTTTTCTAATTTGATAAGTACTTTTATACTTATTTTTTATTTCACTATGATTATATAACATACTTTTTCCCTCCAAAAACATTTTAACCTAATTCGCTCCATAAGTCAATAGGTATGGAGTGAATTAGGTTAATTTTTATTTTTTAATTATGACACTGAATATATATTATAAATTCAGTGCCATAGTTAAATTCTTATTCTATTTTTTCTTTAATCTTTTTATCAAGCTATCTGATAGTTCTTGACTTGGAATTTTTACTGCAATTCCGTTTTCAGTATGTACTACATTTCTACTTAAATGCTTTCCTCTACTTTTATACACATTAGCTTTATTCTTACATTGTGGTGTATCATATTCAGCTTTTGGGTTATTTGCAATAAATGCATTATTGCAAAAATTACAAATTTTTAATAGTCTTACATCTTGTGCTAATTGAATTGAAAAAGCTAAATCTATTACTTGTTTTAAATTAAACACATTCAATTCTATTTCTGCATTTGATAAACCATCTATATTGGTTGCTAAATGATGTATGTTAGAAAGAGCAGGAAACTTAACTGTGTATTTACTATCAATTAACTCATACAAAGCCTTATATAAATCTCTTGCATAGTAAATTATTAAATCAACAGATTCTCCATAATTAATTGAATAAATAAGTTTTTCATTCATATTTGTTATTATATTTTTTTCAGAATCACAAGAATGTATTTGCTTTCTGCATTCATCTATAATTTTCTTCATTTCCCTTTTATTTATTCTTGGCATAAATGTTTCTAAATATTCTTCAACTTTCATAGTTGATATATATTCTTTAGCTTCAGAAAAGTTATAATCTCTAAAAATAACTTCATCTTCTAATATGTAATACTTATTTATAGGAAAATCAGCCATAAATCCTAATAAACCATAACTCTTTGCAAAATTTAATATTTCTAAATCATTAATATCTTCAAAAAAGTAGGCTTTTTTTCCAATATTTAATAAAGCTAATAATTTTTTATCAATATTTTCTGTTAAGCTAATAGCGTTTTGGGTAGCTTTCTTTTCTGGTAGAATATATTTTCTATCTCTTATTTTTTCAATTTTGTAATTGCTATAAACATAGCTAATTTGTCCATTTTCAAAATTAAAATTAACATTCATTTTACAATCTCCCAAATTTTTTTAAAAAATTTTCTTGTAATCTATTGACAAAGATAATTGATTACTATATTATATTAATGTATAGTAATTGATTGTAAGTGGTAACAGCTTACTTTTTTAACATCCATCAAGTAAGCGATTATCTATAATAATAGTATACAATAATTACAAAAAAGTGTCAAGAATATGTAAGAAAATTCTTGAACAGCACATTGAAAATTGAATACCCTATAGCTAAATACAAAATAATGATACACTTGCATAGCCACAGCTCGAGCGTGATAAAACCGTCGCAAGCAATGGGTGCAACTCGGACAGAGTCAGAGTGGTGAAATTCCAGTGGAGTATGAAAATACCGTTTGCTATTAGCCCAGAATAGAGGGACAGGAAAAATATCATTCAAAAAATTAACGAAAGGAGGAGTAAGTTATATGGGAGATACAGTTAAAGAACTTCCTAGATTTTTCTCAACGGAAGATGTTAGAAAAATTTTAAAAATAGGAAATAAAGCTTGTTTAGAATTATTTCATAGAGAAGATTTTCACTGCGAGAGAGTTGGAAAAAGTTATAGAATTGCAGAAGAAAATTTCAATGAATATTTTAAAACAAGACGAGTTTACAAATAAAAAAAGAAGATTTAAATATGCGACATTTAAACCTTCAAATACAATATTATGTATTTAAAAAACTGAAAGAAAAACTATTGCTATAGAATTCCTTAACTGATATAATTATACCATAAAATCCAATTATAGCAATAGTTTTCCTTAAAAATATTACTAAAAGGAGAGAACAAATTATGAAATTAAAAGGAATAACTGTTGGCACATATATTTCAAAAAGACCAAAAGGAAAATTTGATGAATCAATATGTGCAACAACAAAATAAGAACATTGACAAAGAAAAACAATATGAATTATGCAAAGGATGCGATAAGTTTTATGTATCAAAAACTTGTAAAGCCGTATTAACAACTGGACGAGATCAAACAACGGGTCAGACTCAAAGGAAATCATTTGTTGCTGATACCGAACAAGAAGCATTAGATAAAGCTTTAGACTATCGAATAAATCTAAATAAAAACGGTGGTCCAAGAATTATAACAAAAACAAATAAAACTTTAATAGATTTAGTAAGACCAATGATAGAAGAACAATTTAAACTAAATCGAATTAAAGAATCGACTTATAAAAGAAAATTAGACACATTAAAACAAATTGGAAACGCATCATTTGCAAGAAAGCCAATTGCAAAAGTGACAAGAGATGAAGTAGTTAATTATCTTGCTAAACTAAAGACCTATTCAAAAACAACAATAAAGCAAAATTATGAACTACTATGTATGGGATTTGGAGAAGCTTATCATCAGCAAATAATAAATGATAACTTTTTAGACGGTTATAAAAGAATTGAAAAGCCTAAAAGCGAATACAACGGACATCACAGAATAGCACTTACAATAGATGAGCAAAGAAAGCTAATTCAATTTTTAAATGATGTAGATTATTCAAATTTCAAACACAAATATCTATTTTTGTTATTGCTTAGTACAGGAATGAGAATAGGCGAAGCTTTAGTGTTAGATTATACTAAAGACATTGATTTAGAAAAAGGAATTGTAATAATAAGAAGGACACAAACTAAAGATACAAAAGGGAAATCAAGAATAGGAGAAACAACAAAAACTTTTTCTGGTCAAAGAACTATTGATTTAAATGATATTAGTAGAAAAGCACTTGAAGATGCCATAATTCATATCATTCCAAATAAGTTCCATTTATTATTCTATAATCCTACAAATAAACAATATGGATTATATGAAGAAGCTAGTATAAATTCTGCATTAAAACGAGCAGGTTTAAAATTAGGAATTGGACTTTATGAAGAAATCAATTCAAAAGGTAAAAAAGTAACAAGAACAGATATACACACTCATATGCTTAGAGGAACTTTCGCAACAAGATGTGCAGAAGCTAAAATTGCTCCAGTTGTATTAAAAGAAATATTAGGTCATTCTGATATATCTATTACAATGAAATACTACATTGATATAGATACCGATTTTATTAAGGCTGAGAATAAAAGTGTAGTTAATTATTTAATAAATAAAAATATTTTTGGAGTAATACAAGATAAAGACAACCTGGCTAGCTAAAATTATACAAAACTAATTAAAAAACATTGGAACTATGCGGAATTTTAAAGCATTTAGAACTTTAAATGTTCCGCAAAAGTGTTCTGTAAAATATTATACAAACGCTGAAATGCTTAAAATATCAAAGAAAATAGTACAAAGTGTCGAGTACTCACCTCGACCATAGTTTATTTTAAAAAGTAAATTCAAAAATTATTATTATGATCAGTTAATTTAAATTTATTATCCCTATACATAAAACATTCTTTATCATGAGAATATATAACTCCTATAGCTTGCAAATAAGAGTATATTATTGTACTACCCACAAACTTCATTCCCCTTTTCTGTAAATCTTTTGATAAGTTATCAGACAATTGATTTGTAGTTTTATCTGGTTCATATATAATTTTATTTTCTGTAAAATTACTCAAATAATTATAAAATGTTCCATATTCTTTTTGTATACCCTTAAAAATTTTTGCATTATTTACACTAGCTTTTATTTTTAATTTATTTCTAATTATTTTTTCATTTTGTAATAATTTCTGTACCTTATTATCATCATAATTACATATTTTATCAATACCAAAATTATCATAAGCCTTTCTAAAATCTTCTCTTTTATTTAACACACATTCCCATGAAAGTCCTGCTTGAAAAGACTCCAAAATAAGCATTTCAAATAAATATTCATCATTAAAATTAGGTCTACACCATTCTTCATCATGATATTTTACATACTTTGGATTTTTTATATTACACCATTTACATCTAATTTTATTATTCAACCTTGTATTTTCCTCCTCATTAAAGCACTATTCACTTTGCTAGTATATTAGCGTTAATATATTAAATCAAACCTTTTTATTTTCAATTTTCTATTTACCTCAATCTTAATGCATTTAATACTACCGTTAAACTACTTATTGTCATTGCAAAAGCTGCTATCATTGGATTCATTGTTATTCCAAATGGCTGCAAAATTCCACATGCTATAGGTACCATACATATATTATAGAAAAATGCCCAAAATAAATTTTGTTTTATATTTCTTATTGTTTTCTTACTAATTTCTATTAATTCCTCTATTTTTTCCAAATTATCATTCATTAAAACAACTTCTGCTGAATCCATTGCAATATCTGTTCCACTTGATATTGATACACCTATATCTGCTGTTACCAAACTTACACTGTCATTTATTCCATCTCCACACATCATTACCAAACCTTGTTCTTTTAGTTTCTTTATTTCTTCTGCCTTTTGATTTGGTAATACATTTGCTACAACTTTTTCTATCCCTAATTGCTTTGCTATAGCATTTGCTGTTTTTTCATTATCTCCTGTTAGCATAATTACTTCTATTTTTCTTTTTTTCAATTTTTCTATTATTTCTTTGCTTTCTTCTTTTATTAAGTCTTTTACTCCTATTAATGCTATTATTTTTTGGTCTTGTGCCACATATAATATGCTGTTTCCTTCTGTTACTAAGTCAGTTTCATCATCTTCTTTTTGTATTTTTATATTATTTTCCTGCATTAATTTTTTGTTTCCTATTAAATATTTGTATGATCTTTCTTGTTCTTTTATTTCTGCTACTACACCATATCCTGCTATTGCTTCAAAATTATTTATTTGTTTTAGTTCTATATTTTCTTCTCTTGCTTTTTCTACTATTGCTCTTGCTATTGGATGTTCAGATTTATTTTCTATACTTGCCACTATTTCTATTATTTCTTTTTCTTTTAAATTACTATAATTATATATTTTTGATATTGTCAATTCACCTTTTGTTAGAGTTCCTGTTTTGTCAAAACATATTGTTTTTATTTTATGTGCATTTTCCAATGCTTCACTTGTTTTTACTAATATTCCATTTTTACTTGCTTTTCCTGATGAAATTACTATTGCCAATGGTGTTGCTAGACCTAAACTACATGGACATGCTACTACCAATATTGTTACAAATATGTTTATAGCTGTTGCTAAATTCTTGCTTATTGCTAACCATATTATAAACGCTATTATTGCTATTATTATTATTGTTGGTACAAAATATCCACTTATTTTATCTGCTACTTTTGCTATTGGTGCTTTAGTATTTGTTGCTTCTACAACCAATCTTACTATTTCTGATACTGTTGATTCTTTTCCTATTTTTTCTGCTTTATATTTTATTGTTCCTTCATAATTTATACTTCCTGCAATTACCTTTGAGCCCTTTTCTCTTTTTACAGGTACACTCTCACCTGTTATAAATGATTCATTTATATGTGTAACTCCTTCTATTACCTCTCCATCTACGGCTATTTTTTCCCCTGGCTTACAAATTACTATATCACCTTTTTTTATTTCATCTAATGTTACTGTTTCTTCTTTCCCTTCTCTTTCTATTATTGCATGATTAGGTGTTATACTCATCAATTGTTTTAAAGCCTCTTTGGTTTTATCCTTATTTTTATTTTCTACATATTTTCCTATTTTAATAAAAAAGATTACTATTGCTGCTGATTCATAATACAGGTTTTCAACATACATTACTTGTCCTTTTATTATTTTTACTGTTCCATATATACTGTAAACAAAACTTGCTATTACTCCTATGGCCACTAATGTATCCATATTTGGTGTTTTATGAACCAAATTCTTATATCCGTTTTTTAATATATCTTTTCCCATTATTAATACAATTGTTGTTAATATTAATAATGCTATTGCATAATTTACTGGATTATGCATCATATCTAAATATGGTATTACTGGCAATTTTACCATATGTGCCATTGATATATATAATATTAATATTGATACTATACTTACTCCTATTAATTTATTCTTTTCCTTTGTTTGCTTTTTTTCTTCACTTTCTAATTTATATATACCCAAACTGGCAAATCCCGCTTTTTCAATATATTTCTCTACTTGTTCTAAGTTTATTTTTGTGTTATCATATTCTATACTTGCATTATTCATTATTAAATTTACTGACGCTGTTTTTATTCCCTTTTGCCTATTCAGATATTTTTCTAATCCTGATGAACATGCACTACATGTCATTCCATCTATTTTTAATAACACTTTTTTCATTTTTATTTTATTCCTTTCTCAAGGCTATGACTCCATTGCCACTGAACACAGGCAAAATTATAACTATTTTTCTGCCCTAAATCCTGCCTCTTCAATTTCAATTATTATTTGTTTTTCTGATACTTTCTCATTATCATAAGTTATTACTGCTTCTTCTTCTTCAAAGCTTACTTTTGCTTTTTCTACTCCTTCTATATTATTTAACACTTTTTCTAATCTACTAGAACATCCTGTACAATGCATTCCTTCTATTTTTAATTTTATATCTTTCATAATATTTCTTTCCTTTCATATTTTTTATATTATATACATTCTGTACAATTTTATCAATAGCTCTGGTCCTATTATTTGGATTTTCTTACTTTTTCGGCCTTTTTATACGTCTATTCTTGATAAGTATGCATAGAAACTGTATATTATTTTACAATTTACAATATTTTCAATTTCTACACTATTTCCGAATCCTTTTTGCAGTCCTGAACATATTACTTTTCCATCTGCTATTTATACTTCTTCTGAGTGATGCGTTCCTACTAAGTCTATTTCAGTGTGTTTTTTTTCTTTAAGGAAAACTGGTTTTTTATATTTCTTATATTTCTAAAAACAAAAAATTACCACAAAATATGGACTAATAATAGTCCATATTTTTACAAATTTATTTAATTTCTTCTACACTCACATCACTATAAAAATCAGCAATTAAATCATCCAATTCGACACTAAGTTGATAAATAATAGAATAATCCTCACCATCTTCGATGCTTTTATTCAATTTATTTCTTAAATTACAAATTTCATCATTTAACATTCTAATCTCTCCTTTTCTGATTTTTCCTCTTAAGCACATCTATAAATTACCATATTTTTCCTGTTAAGTCAAGCTAATTTGTGCTTTTTTATCAAAATTCGTATACCAAATATTGACAATATTTGACAAAAAAATATGATATAAATCATCAAATAAAATTTACATCATATTTTCTACAAAAAAACATTTTTTATTTAGTATTAATAACAGACAAAACCATTTTATTTTCAGCAAAAACTTCATTTAAAACTTGTTCTGTATAATCCTTATTAACACTACCAATTTGTTCTATATAATCAAAACTATTTATCCCCTTAAAATAATCAGCCAAAAACATTCTAGCAATATCTGTAACATCATTATATTCTTTTATATAATCACCATAAATAGTCTTTTTAATTCTATTAAAATCCCCTTCAACAATGCCTTTTTCCTTTATAGTCTTTACAGCCTTTTTAAACTCCTCATAAACCTTTTTAGGATCTTTTGATTGACCAGATAATAGCACAAAAGCATATCCTCTACTAAACTCATAATCCATACTAGGATTAGACATTATAACACCATCATTATATAACTTTTTATATAAATCTGAGCTCTCACCAAAAATCAAATTCAACAAAATTTCTATTGCAATATGTTTTTTCACAATATCCTCTTTAGTGAAATTTTTAGAATCCTCAAAAGGTTTATCCTTAATACCTATAGCATACAAAGGTCTACTAACTTCCATATTCTGTTCAACATAATCTTTAACTATATTTTCCGGTTCTTCCGGATAAATACGTTTAATCTCTCCACTAGCCTTAATATTCAATAATCTCCTTTTAATCTCAGCAAGCATTGCCTCTGGTTCAAAATCACCACAAACAACCATAGCCATATTAGAAGGATTATAAAAAGTATTATAACATTTATATAAAACTTCTTTATCTATATGACTTATAGTCTCGACAGTACCAGCTGTATCTATTCTAATAGGGAAATCACTATACATAGCCTGAACTGCATTCATATACACTTTCCAATCAGGATAATCATCATACATCATAATCTCCTGACTTATAATACCTTTTTCCTTTTCAACATTTTCATCAGTAAAATACGGATTTTGCACATAATCCATAAGTTCATCTAAAGCCTCATAAAAATTATCTGTACAACTAAACAAATACGCTGTATGATCATTTGTAGTATAAGCATTCGCATCAGCACCTAATTCTGTCAAAACATCCAAACTATTTTTACCATTTTTTTGTTCAAACATCTTATGCTCCAAAAAATGTGCCACACCATCTGGAACCTCTGTAATCTCTGTATCACCAGGTACAACAAACTTGCTATCATTAGAACCATAATTTGTACCCCAAATAACATATTTCTTTTGTATACCTTTTTTAGGAATTATCATAACACTCAAACCATTATCCAGTTTTTCAATATATAATTTTTCTTTAACTTTCATATTCTCAATAACTTGCATAAAACTCCCACCTTTCTAATTATTTCCTCTGCTCTTTTAATTTTGAAAGAATTAAATTTTGACTAGGCAAACAAATTTAAAATTCATGAGGCGTACGAAGGTACGTTGATTGAATTTTAAATGAAGTTTAACGACGTCAAAATTGTAATTATTTCAAAATTAGCCTTTAAGGAAAAAAACCGTATCAATATCCATACCAATCTTCTTAGCCACAGCCAAAACATCACCCCTAGTAACCCTAGAAACCCTATCAATATACTCAGAAAAGTCCATAAACCCACCAGAAAACTCCTGGCCAAACAAATACAAAACCTCAGTATCCTGTTCATCATCAATAGTCCTAATAGAATCAACCAAAGACTTCTTAGCAACCGCAACATCCTGATCAGAAAAATCACCATCAACCATCTGAACAAGTTGTTGTCTAATAATATCAAGAGCCCTCTCATAATTCTTAATCTCAATACCACAACGAATAAAAATAGTATTTTTAGCCCTCATGAAATTAGAACCAGCAGAATAAGCCAAACTAGCCTTCTCACGCACATTTTGAAACAACTTAGAACTAGCAGTACCACCCAAAATAGAATTATAAATCATAACATCATACTGTTGATCCTCGCTATCCAAGCCAACATTCAAAGACAAAACCAATTTACCCTGAGTAATATCCATACTCTCAGTAACAACCTGACCATTATTATTAGCAGTAACAGCCAAAGAAGGCATAACAAAATCAGGAACTCTAGGTTTCAATAACTCAATTTTAGCATTATCAATAATTTTATCATAAACACTATCATCAACAATTCCAGAAACAAAAATATCAATTTTACAATTTTGAATTAGCTGATTATAATACTCATACAAATTAGTTCCATTCAAAACATCTAAATCATCAATATAGCCAAACTTATACAAAGCAAAAGGCTGATTTTTATACATCTCCTCTATACACCTTTCCATTGCATAACTAGCCTTATTATCAATTTTACCATTAATAATTTGCTTCAAATTCTCCTTCTCTTGTTCCACATACTCATCACAAAAGCCATTATTTTTAACCAAAGGATTAAAAATAATCTCCAATATTTTATCAATACTCTTCCCAAGCATATTTTCTGAAGAATCCGGTAAAAAATTATCATTAATAGTCTCCATATAGAACTTTAAAATTTGATTATCTCCTCTTTTATCCACACCACAATTAAAAGAAGCACCATACATCTCTTCCATCTCTCTACTAATAGCCTCTTGTGTAGGCATATTTTCAGAACCTCTTCTCAAAATAGCAGGTATAATAGCATTTTTAGTAACATTTTCCCTATTCAATTCTGTTGTCAAAAAAACAGCAATCAAATTAGTTTTAAACTTATCATTATTAATCAAATGCACTTTAATACCTTGTTTTATTTCTTTAACTTTATATTCCATTACACTCCAATCCTTTCCTAAAAAATTATCTATATTATACTATTCTTATCAAAAAAAAACAAACATATACATCAAATCATATTAAAACATAAATAAAATCCAAGTCTGCACCACGTCAAAATTGTAATTATTTTCTAAATTTCCTCTATCTAGGTTGGAAAAGAATTAAATTTTGACTAGGCAAACGAATTTAAAATTTATGAGGCGTACGATGGTACGTTGATTAAATTTTAAATAAAGTTTAACGACGTCAAAATTGTAATTATTTTCTAAATTTCCTCTATCTAGGTTGGAAAAGAATTAAATTTTGACTAGGCAAACAAATTTAAAATTTATGAGGCGTACAATGGTACGTTGATTAAATTTTAAATGAAGTTTAACGACGTCAAAATTGTAATTATTTTCCAACCGGAAACTAAAAAAAAGAAAGACACACCCTATATAAAATAATCTTTAAATTACTTATATATAATGTCCTCCCCCTATCTAATTAAAACTTTCTTTTTCTAGCAGCCTCTGATTTTTTCTTTCTCTTAACACTAGGTTTCTCATAATGCTCTCTCTTACGAACTTCTTGCATAACTCCATTTCTAGCGCACTGTCTTTTAAATCTCTTCAAAGCTTCTTCTATATTTCCATTATTTACTTTAATCTCTGACATTTACATTCCCCTCCTTCCGGTCGATCGGATCTGTATGTGGGATAACCCTTAACATTATCCATTATACATTAAACACAAATGCTTGTCAATAGGCAAAATTGAGAATTTTTAAGTAAAAAACACTATATGCTCAAAAACACTTGACAGACATTTTCATATATGCTAATATAATTCAAAGTTTTATTTCAAATTCAAATTTTACATTTATTCAATACCATTAAAATCTAATTAGCAATCGCTAAAAAACAATCACTTATTAAAATAAAATATTTTACTCATAACACAACACACAAGGAGGTGACTTTATCAAATTATTAAACCTAAAAACAGACTATGTCTTCAAGCGCATATTTGGACACGCAGGAAACGAAGAAATAACAAAAAATCTATTAAACTCAATCATAAAAGAAGAAATAAAAGAAATAAAATTAGACAAAAATCCAATCTTAGAAAAAGACTTACTAGATGAAAAAATAGGAATATTAGACATAAAAGCCGAAATTAATAACAATACAAATATAGATATAGAAATTCAAATAATAGACAAAAACAATTCTGAAAAAAGAATATTATTTTATTGTGCAAAATTATTCACAAAATCTTTAAAATCAGGAAAAGATTATAATTCATTAAAAAAATCAATAGCAATTTTAATAGCAGACTACGAACTAGATAATCTTAAAGAAATTCCAAAATATATAACAAAATGGAACCTAAGAGAAGAAACATACCCAATACATATCTTGACAGACTCTATGGAAATTTATATAATCGAGTTAAAGAAATTCAGGAAATTTGAGAAAACATCTAAAAACGCAAAATTAAATTCTTGGATAAAATTCATAGAAAGTCCAGAGGTGGTAGATATGTCAAATAAGAAAATGGTTAAAGCAAAAGAAATATTAGAAGAAATTAGTCAAGATGAACATGAACGTTATTTAGCAGAACTACGAGAAAAATATATACTTGATCAAAATGCAACAGAAGCAGCTGGATATGACAAAGGACTTAAAAATGGTATTAAACAAGGTATTGAACAACAAAATTTAGAAATTGCCAAAAAAATGTTAAAGCAAAACTTTACATTAGAAGTTATTAATAGCATCACAAAAATTCCTATTGATGATTTAAAAAATTTACAGAAAGAACTTTAATTTCATATTCATAATTTGAAATAAAACTTATAACAAAAGCAGATATATATCAAGCTTAAAGCACTTGGCTTTGAAAAATATATATCTGCTTTATTTATTATAATATTAAAAAAACTTCTTTAAACAATATAAAAAGCTATTTTGAAAACAATTTTACTATTGGATTTTCAAATAATATCTCTCTTATCCAGCCATTAGTAAAAGGTATACACCATAAAATAACACCAATAGCAATGACAATTAAAATAGCCAAAACAATTGCAAATAAGTCCTTTTTTGTAACATCTGCTAATTCTTTTCTTTTCGGTCTATCATTATAAAGTACTTTAACAAAATCTATAACACCTGCTAAAGTTCCCAGTTTTTGAGCTTGTCTCTTTTTTTCTTCTTGATCATATTGTTCCTGTCTAGCATAAATTTTTTGGGCATAATATTCTTCTCTTCTCAAATCTTGTTCAGATTTATTTTTTTGATTTTCATTTGTTCTCCCATAAAATTTTGTCTTTTCTGTACCATAATCTTTATCTCCATATTTTGCTTTTATCTCTTCCTCTTTTTGTCTTTGAAGTTCTGCATCATATTGTCCTCTTAAAAAAGAGTCAGAAAGAATGTCATAAGCCTCATTAATTTGCTTTAATTTATCTTCTGACAATTCTTTCTTTTTCATATCGTTTTGCAAATCTGGATGATATTTTTTTGCAAGAACTTTATATGCTTTTTCTATTATTTCCTGTGAGGCATTTTCATTTACTTGCAAAATCTCATAATAATTCTTCATTAAATATCCCCTACATTCTATGCAAATATTTGCTCAAATTCATCTGCTTCAATTTTTTCTTTTTCAAGAAGAACACCAGCTACAGCATGTAATTTATCAATATGCTCTGTTAAAATTTGTTTAGCCTCATTATATGCTTTATCAACTATTTTTTTAACTTCTTCATCAATAATTGCTGCTGTTTCTTCAGAATATTCTTTTGATTGTGCAAAATCCCTACCTAAAAATACTTCATTTTGGCTAGATCCTAATGTTAATGTTCCTATTCTATCACTCATACCATATTTTGTAACCATACTTCTTGCAATTTGTGTAGCTCTTTCTATATCATTACTTGCACCTGTTGAAATATCGTTTAAAATAAGTGCTTCTGCAACTCTACCACCTAGTAAAGATACTATATTTTCTTCCATTTCTGTTTTTGACATAAAATTTTTGTCTTCAGTAGGACGATACATTGTATACCCTCCTGCCATACCTCTAGGTACTATAGATATTTGATGTACTGGATCTTGTGTTTCTAAATAATGACTTACTACTGCATGACCCGCTTCATGATAAGAAACTAAACGATTTTCCTTTTCACTTCTTACTCTTGTTTTCTTTTCTGGTCCCATAGTAACTTTAACCATTGCATCTTCAATTTCTTTCATTCCAATTTCTGTTAAATTTCTTCTTGCTGCTAACAACGCTGCTTCATTTAATACATTTTCTAGATCCGCTCCTGCAAATCCTGATGTATTTTTTGCAATTACTTTTAAATCTACATCTTCTGCTAATTTTTTCTTTCTTGAATGTACTTCTAATATTTGTTCTCTTGCTTTTACATCTGGTGCTCCTACAACTATTTGTCTATCAAATCTTCCTGCTCTTAATAATGCTTTATCTAAAACATCTGGACGGTTAGTTGCTGCTAATACAATAACACCTTCATTTTCAGAAAATCCATCCATTTCAACTAATAATTGGTTTAATGTTTGTTCTCTCTCATCATGTCCTCCACCTAGTCCTGCACCTCTTTGGCGTCCTACTGCATCTATTTCATCTATAAATATTATACATGGTGCATTTCTTTTTGCTTCATCAAATAAATCTCTAACTCTTGAAGCACCAACACCTACAAACATTTCTACAAAGTCTGAACCACTTATTATAAAAAATGGTACTCCCGCTTCTCCTGCAACTGCTTTTGCCAAAAGAGTTTTACCTGTACCAGGTTGTCCAACTAATAAGACACCTTTTGGTATTCTTGCTCCCATATCTGTAAATTTCTTTGGATTTTTTAGAAATTGTACGATTTCTTGTAATTCTTCTTTTTCCTCATCAACACCTGCAACATCATCAAATGTAACTTTATTTCTATCTGCTGGTGTCATCATTCTTGCTTTACTTTTTCCAAAGCTTAATGTTTTTCCTCCTGCTTGATTTGCATTTGGTCCTCCCATCATTAAGAACCAGAATATAAAGAAAATAATTAATAATCCAAACGGTGTTAATAAGCCAAGGATTGTAACAAAAATAGATTCAGACTTTTCTTCTAATGTAAATGATCCATTTTTTACAAAATCCTCTGTATAATTCATAAAACTTTCCATATTAGGAATATTTACTTGTTTTATATTTTTATCTTCAGACAATTCAACATTTGCTGTTTTTCCATCTGACTCTATTTGAATTGCCTCAACCTTTCCTTCATTTATTTTTGTAATTAAATCAGAATATTTCATTTTTTTATTAGAATTTTCCATAACTGATGACAAAACAATAATAAAAATTACTCCAATAATTAACCACATCGCTAATGTCTTGATATTATTTTTCACTATCTTTTTCCTCCTTTTGAATCCCAAAACAGGTGGGCTTGTCTTTGAATACCTGATTATATATCATATTAAATTTGCTTTTTCAAGTATTTTTTTGTGTCTTTTTTGTGACAAAAATCAAGTCACTCTAAGAACTACTACGGATAGTTATCTTTGGTCTATAAAATATATTTTTCCATTTTTTAAAAAAATTTTTAAATTTTTATTTGGTGTTAAGTATTTATTTCCAATATTTCTTTCACATAATTTTATAATATCATCTATATGTATTTTTTCAATTCCTTGTGCATTTCCAAATAATCTCGTTATAGTATATAACAAAACTCTTGATTTTATGACTCTTTCTTGCATATTAAATAATTTTAATTTTAAAATTATATATTTTTTATTCAACAAAACATCTTCATTATTAGTAATATTTCCCACAATAAATTTCTCAGATATTAACATCTCATTATACGCTTTTTCTACTTGTTTTTGCACATAGTTTTCTTCTTCTTTTACCAAATCTGATAATCGGCTTAAAGTATCAATTATATTAGGATTAAACTCTTTCTTAATATACGGAATAACAACATTTCTAACTTTATTACGAGTATATGAATTGTCAAAATTAGTTTTATCAATTCTAGGATTTAATTTTTGATTAGAACAATAATTTTCAATCTCAATTCTTGTACAATCAAGTAAAGGTCTTATATATTTTTCATCTTTTATATACTCTATACCCTTTAATCCAGAAACTCCTGAACCTCTTAATAAATTCATTAAAATTGTCTCTATTTTATCATTTTTATTATGTGCAATTGAAATTTTATTTGATTTCGTATTTTCCATAACTTCATCAAAAAATTTATATCGTGCATACCTACCTGCTTCTTCTGTTCCCATTTTCCTCTCTCCTGCAAGTTTAGGAATATCAACTCTTTTCACAAAAAAACTAATATCATTTTCTTTGCAAAAATCTCTTACAAAATCTTCATCATCAACGGCTTCTTTACGAATCATATGATTAACATGTGCTACAACAAAATCAAAATCAATTTTTTTATCTTTTTTTATCTCTAATAAAACATTCAACATAGCCAAAGAATCTGGTCCTCCTGAAACAGCAAGAACCAGCCTATCTCCATTTTGTATTAAATTATTTTTTATAATTGTATTTATGACCTTTTCTTTCATAAAAATCGTCCCTTTCTCAAAGCTTTACAATTACACATACTTCTATTGATCATATCTCTTTTCCAAATTAACAAATTTTGTATATGTACCAAACCATCCTAAATCCACACTACATGTTGAGCCACCTCTATGTTTTGCAATAATTACTTCAGCAACATTTTTCTTTTCACTATCTGGATTATAATAATCATCGCGATATAAAAACATAACAATATCAGCATCTTGCTCAATAGCTCCAGATTCACGTAAATCAGAAAGCATCGGTTTATGATCAGGTCTTTGTTCAACAGCTCTTGACAACTGTGATAATGCAATCACTGGCACATTTAATTCTTTTGCCATGATTTTTAAAGAACGGCTTATTTCAGAAATCTCCTGTTCACGGCTACCTCCTCTTTTATTTGTACCTTGTATCAATTGCAAATAATCTATTATAACCATACCAATATGTTTTTCAACTTGTAATTTTCTACATTTAGCCCTTATTTCTGTAATAGAAATACCTGGTGTATCATCAATATAAATATTAGCTGCAGAAAGAGGTCCTATAGCCTCTGCTAGTTTAGCCCAATCTTCTTCTTCTAGCTTACCTGTCCTAACTTTATTACTATCAACCATTGCTTCACTGCACAAAATTCTATTAACAAGTTGTTCTTTTGACATCTCCAAGTTAAAAATAGCAACAGGAACATCTGCTCTAACTGCCGCATTTGTAGCAATATTCAAAGCAAACGCAGATTTACCCATAGCAGGTCTCGCCGCAACCAAAATAAGCTCTGAACCATGAAAACCAGCTGTTCTATAATCCAAATCAGAAAAACCACTAGGTACTCCTGTAATGTGTTGTTTTCTATTATACAACTCTTCTAATTGTGTAAAACTATCAACCAGAATATCTTTAATTGGAGAATACCCTTTTTGATTCTTACCCTGAGTCAAATTAAAAACTTTCTTTTCTACACCCTCCATAATATCATCAACATCTTCTGTTGGATCATAACCCATCTCGATTATATCATTTGCAGTTTTTATCAAATCTCTTAATCTAGCCTTTTCTTCTACAATTTTTATATATTTTTGTACATTAGCCGTAGTAGGAACTTTATCAGGTAATTCTGCCAAATATTCTAAACCACCAACTTGTTCAAATCTTCCCATTGACTCTAACTCAGCCTTAACTGTTATAATATCAATTGGTTCAGATCTATTATATAGATTTAACATTGCCTCATATATGATTTTATTATCTGCTCTATAAAAATCTTCCGGTTTCAAAATTTCTATACTACTTACTATTGCATCACTATCTGTAAGCATACTTCCTATTACTGCCTGCTCTGCTTCCAAATCATGTGGTGGCACTTTTCCTACTTCCATTATTCTCACATTCCTTCCTATTGTTTTTAATAGATTTGTATGTAACCATATTTAAAATGAAGTTTAACGCAGTCAAAATTGTAATTATTTTTCAACCCTATTCTTCTGCAACCAAATTCACTCTCACTATTCCAACAACGCCCTCAAACAATTTAACATCAACATTACGTGTACCCAATTCCTTAATAGGTTCCTTCAAATCAATTTTCTTTTTATCAACACTAATATTATGCACTTTCTGCAATTCCTCAGCAATTTCCTTAGAAGAAACACCTCCAAAAATTTTACCATTTTTACCAGCACGCACACGAATAGTAAGCATTATTTTCTTCATTTTTTCAGCAATCCTTTGAGCCTCTTCCTTTTCTTGACCCTTTTTAAAAGCTGTAGAATTCTGTTTAGCCTTTAGCTTAGCCATATTTTCAGCATTTGCCTCAACAGCCAGATTTTTTGGAAACAAAAAATTACGAGCATAACCATCAGAAGCATTAATAATCTCATCTTTTTTTCCAACACCTTTTATATTATCCTTTAAAATAACTTTCATACTCAATCACACCTTTCTAAAACATAACAACAACTTAAACGCCGTTTAACGCAGTCAAAATTGTAATTATTTCAAAATCTAACCTGAAAAATACTCATCAATACAACCAATCAACTCCCCCTTAACTTCCTCAATATCCTTTCCCTCAACCTGAGCACCAGCCAAAGTAATATGGCCACCACCCCCAAGTTTCTCAAGAATAACCTGAACATTAACATCACCAATAGAGCGGCCACTAATACAAACCTTATCACCCATATTGCCAAGAACAAAAGAAGCAGTAATATCGCTAATAGTAAGAAGTTCATCAGCCGCTTTAGCACAAACAATACTAGTATCCTTTTCCATTTTAGGATTAATAGCAATAGCAACAGAACCATTAACAATTTCAGCCGACTTAACAATAGCAGCAATCTTATTAAAGCTAATCAAGTCGCTCTGGAACCACTTTTTAACACGAATAATATCAACACCACATTTACGCAAATAAGCCGCAGCCTCAAAAGTTCTAACACCAGTTTTAAACGTAAAATTCTTAGTATCCATCATAATACCCGCATACAAGCTCTCTGCCTCAATAGTTTTCAAAACAACATTTGTATCAGTATACTGTAAAAGTTCTGTAACTAGTTCAGCAGCAGAAGAAGCATAAACCTCTTGAAAAGTTAATGTTGCATTTTCTATATAATCAGCACTTCTTCTATGATGATCTATAATAACAATTTTTTTAATTTTTTCTAGCAATTCTGATGATTCAACATAATTTTTCTTATGAGTATCAACAATTACTAACAACGTATTTTCTTCAACATTTTCAATTGCTACTTCCTTACTAATTAAAACATCTTCATATTCCGGATCTTTTGCCAATTCTTCCTTAAAATTATCTAAAGCTGTTCCAATACTACTATTTATAATATATGCATTTTTATTCATACTTTTAGCCAAACGATAAATTCCCATACTTGAACCCATTGCGTCAATATCAGGATTTGTATGTCCCATTATCATAACTTTATCAGATTCTTTTATCAAATTTTCCAAAGCATGAGCAACAACTCTTGCCTTTACTTTAGTACGTTTTTCCACTTCTTGTGCTCTTCCTCCAAAGAATCGATAAATATCATTCTCTCTAATTACAGCCTGATCTCCACCTCTACCAAGTACTAAATCCATAGCCACTTGTGCTGATTTATATTTATCTCTATTCGTATCACCTTCATTAGAAACCGCTATACTTAAAGTAAACTGAACTTTTTCTCTGGTATCTACTTCCTTAATTTTATCTAAAATACTAAATTTATCTTCTTTCATATTGTTTAAATAACGTTGTTCAAATACACATACATATCTATCTCTATCAGATTTTATAAGAACTCCATTTGACTCATTTACCCATTCATAAACTGCCTTATCAATTTCAGCTATTATTTGTGGCTTTTCTTCACTATCTAACAACTGCATATTTTCTTCATAATTATCTATCATAATTATTTCCACACATGAACGTGTATCTTGATATTTTTGTTTTAATACCAAATTTTCTGTTATATCTATAAAATATAGCATTAGCATATACTCATTTTGTGTTTTATTTTGGTCATTTCGAGATTTTACATATTTTCCAGATACTCTATATGTTTTATCTCCTATAACAACTTTTCTTTCTACTAATTGACTAGTTTTTGCATGTTTTACTCCGTGTTGTTGTTCTTCTTTTTTGTTTTTTATATCTTTTTTTATTTCTATTATTAAATCATCTAAATATGGATTCATATCTATTCTTTCAAATTCAGATACAAATTTTGAACTTCTCCATATTATATTTCCATCTGTTTCTAATACTATTAATGGAAATGGTGAATTTATTAATGTACTCTTTGCCGCTGTATCTACACTTAACATTAAATCTTGTAATTTCTCTGATATTTCATTTTTTCTTTTGTTGTTTGCAAAATATGCATACCATAGCACTAAAACATACATTATAATAGATGGTATTATCATTTTATTATTCTGTACACTTATTGCTATTAGTAATATTAATATTATTACTAAATATATTTTTGTTCTTGATACTAATTTATCAAAAAACTTTCTATTCGTACTTTGCATTACAACTCTCCTTTAATTCTTATTTTGCATTTTGATATTCTTCTTCCATTCTGTCTGTGCTTACATTATAAGCCTCTTGAATTGCCTTTATTTCCTTTTCTTGTGAATTTGATTTGTTAGTTCCTATTATATATAAATTAATAAAAACTGCTATTATGACAAAAAAACTTGCAATAACTAATACTGTTATTGAACCTTTTTCTTTTTTTATTTCATTTCTTAATTTTTTCATATGCTTATCACCCACTATATTTTACTATAAAACATAAAAAAAATCAATAAAATTTTAGTTTTATTAATTCTTACACAACATCTATATCTATTGTTAAAAAGAACTTTTTGAGATAAATCTCAAAAAGTTCTTTTTAATTATTCTGCAGCAACTTCTGTTTCTGGTTGAATTTCAGTATTAATCTTAATATCTTGATATTTTTTCATACCAGTACCTGCTGGAATTAATTTACCAATAATAACATTTTCCTTTAATCCAACTAAATCATCAACTTTACCCTTAACCGCAGCTTCTGTTAAAACTCTTGTTGTTTCTTGGAAAGAAGCAGCAGATAAGAAACTTTCTGTAGCAAGAGACGCTTTAGTAATACCTAAAAGAACACGTTTACCAGTAGCTGGTCTCTTTCCTTCTGCAATTGCTTGAGCATTTTTATCAGCAAACTCATACATATCAATTAATGAACCTGGGAACATATCTGTATCACCATTATCATCAATTCTAACTTTTTTAAGCATTTGTCTACCAATAACCTCAATATGTTTATCATTTATATCAACACCTTGGTTTCTATAAACTTTTTGAACTTCAGAAATCAAGTATTCATAAACACCTTCTGGTCCTTTAATAGCAAGAATTTCAGCTGGATTAATAGAACCTTCAATTAATGGTTGAGCCACTTCTACCATATCACCATCATGAACTTTCATTTTTGAACCAAATGGAATTGTATATGTTCTAGCATCATCTTTGCCAGTAACAACCACTTCTTTTTTCTTTTTAGTTTCCTTAATTTTAACAACACCAGCAATTTCAGAAATAATTGCTAATCCCTTTGGTTTTCTAGCTTCAAATAACTCTTCAACTCTTGGAAGACCCTGTGTAATATCAGCAACACCAGCAACACCACCAGAGTGGATAGTTCTCATTGTCAACTGTGTACCAGGCTCACCTATAGATTGAGCTGCTATAATACCTACAGATTCACCAATAGATACTAAATCTCTTCTAGCTAATCCCATACCATAACATTTTTGACAAACACCATGTTTAGAATGACATCCTAAAACAGAACGAACTTCTAGTTTTTCTATTCCAGCAGCTATTATTTTATCTGCAATAGCTTCTGTTATCATAGTATCATTATCAATAATTAATTCATTAGTATTTGGATCTATAACATCATTAACTGCATATCTACCAATTAATCTTTCTTGCATTTTTTCAATTATTTGATTTCCATCTTTAATATCATAAATTATAATACCTTCTTTTGTACCACAATCTCTTTCTCTAACAATAATGTCTTGAGAAACATCAACCAATCTTCTTGTTAAATATCCTGAATCGGCTGTTCTTAAAGCTGTATCAGAAAGTCCTTTTCTAGCACCATGTGCAGAAATAAAGTATTCCAAAGCATCTAATCCATCTGCAAAAGATGATTTAATTGGAATTTCTACTGCTTTACCTGTTGTACTAGCCATCAAACCTCTCATACCAGCAATTTGACGTAACTGGTTCATATTACCACGGGCTCCAGATTTAACCATCATATAGATAGGGTTTAAATCATCAAAGTTGTCTTCCATTGCCTTACTAACATCATTAGTAGCTTTGTCCCAAACTTTGATAACAGCATTATAACGCTCTTCGTTTGTTATCAAACCACGTGTATATTGTTTTCTAATTGTTTCAACCTTTTGGTCTGCTTCTTTCAATATATCTTTTTTAGCTGGTGGCACTTTTACATCACTCATAGAGAATGTAATACCTGCTAATGTAGAATACTTGAATCCTAAAGCCTTGATATAATCTATAACTTCAGCTGATTCTGTTAGGCCATGTAATCTAATAACTCTTTCTATAATTGTTCCCATTGATTTTTTCATAACTGGGAAATCTATTTCATATTGGAATGGATCTTCTTCTCTATTTATAAATCCTAAATCTTGTGGAATTCCTTGGTTAAAGATAATTCTTCCAACACTTGTTTCAATTTTCTTTGTTTTCATTTCGCCATTAATTTCTTTAGTAATTCTAACAAAAATCTTAGCATGAATATCTACATCATGATTTTCAAAAGCCATTATTGCTTCATCTGGATCACGGAAATATGTACCTTCTCCTTTTTCTCCATCTAAAGTCATTGTTAAATAATAACTTCCTAAAATCATGTCTAGTCTAGGAACTGCAACTGGTTTACCATCTTGTGGTTTTAACAAGTTGTTTGTAGATAACATTAAATATCTTGCTTCTGATTGTGCTTCTAATGATAATGGTAAATGGATAGCCATTTGGTCACCATCAAAGTCAGCATTAAATGCTTCACAAACAAGAGGGTGAAGTTTAATTGCTCTACCTTCTACTAACACTGGTTCAAATGCTTGAATACCAAGTCTATGTAGTGTTGGAGCACGGTTTAACATTACAGGATGATCTTTTATAACATCTTCCAATATTCCCCAAACTTCTGGATTTAGTCTTTCTACCATTCTTTTTGCATTTTTGATATTTTGAGCTAAACCTCTTCCTACTAATTCTTTCATAACAAAAGGTTTAAATAATTCTACTGCCATTTCTTTAGGTAATCCACATTGATATATTTTTAGTTCTGGTCCTACAACTATAACAGAACGTCCAGAATAGTCAACACGCTTTCCTAACAAGTTTTGACGGAAACGTCCTTGTTTACCTTTTAACATATCTGATAAAGATTTTAAAGGTCTATTTCCTGCACCTGTAACAGGTCTTCCACGTCTACCATTATCAATTAAAGCATCAACTGATTCTTGTAACATACGTTTTTCATTACGTACAATTATTTCTGGAGCTCCTAATTCTAATAAACGTTTCAATCTGTTATTTCTATTTATAACTCTACGATATAAATCATTTAAGTCAGATGTTGCAAAACGTCCACCATCTAATTGTACCATAGGTCTTAATTCTGGTGGTATAACAGGAACAACACCCATTATCATCCATTCTGGTCTATTTCCAGAAATTCTAAATGATTCTACTGTATCCAATCTTTTTATATATTTACTTCTTTTTTGTTCACTTGCTTTTTCAATATCTTTTTTAATAGAAGCTGATAATTTGTCTAAATCAATTTCTTCTAATAACTTTTTAAGTGCCTCTGCACCCATTTGAGCTTTAAATGAACCTTTTCCATATTTTTCTTCTGCTTCATGATATTCTTTTTCTGTAAGAACTTGACATTTTTCCAATCCTGATGTTCCTTTGTCAACAACAATATATGATGCAAAATAAACAACTTTTTCTAAGTTTCTTGGAGAAACATCTAACATTAAAGCAATTCTACTTGGAATTCCTTTAAAATACCATATATGTGCAACAGGTGCTGCAAGCTCAATATGTCCCATTCTTTCACGTCTGACTTTAGCTTTAGTTACCTCTACACCACAACGGTCACAGACAATTCCTTTATAACGTACTCTTTTATATTTACCACAATGACATTCCCAGTCTTTTGTTGGTCCAAATATTCTTTCACAAAACAAACCATCTTTTTCTGGTTTTAATGTTCTATAATTTATAGTCTCAGGTTTTTTAACTTCTCCTTTTGACCATTCTCTTATTTTTTCATCTGATGCAATACCTATTTTTAATTTATTAAAAATATCTAATTCGTCCACAACTTTTCTCCCTTCAAATATCTTACATTTGGGTAATTTTGGAACAGAATACAAGACTAACCACTGCTCGGACAATTCCCTCCTGTCGCTTGCACCCTTTCCAAAATTTATTTAGTTATATAATATCATTTTCATCATCAAGATTATCGTCAGCTAAATCACTGTCAAAAATGTCTTCCTCTCCTTCATCTCCTAAATCTCCAAAAAGTTCGTCACTTTCTTCATCTTCTAGCTCAATATCATCATTTTCTAGTGATTCATCCATATATCCATCTTCTAAATCATCTGCTGCAATAACTTCATCTTCATTCATTATTTTTTTATCATTATCTGGATTATAGTCTATACCATCATCTATACTTTCTTTTAATTCAAGTTCTTTATTATCTTCTGAATATAAACGTACATCTAATCCTAAAGATTGTAATTCTTTAATTAAAACCTTAAAACTTTCTGGAACACCTGGTTCAGGTATATTTTCACCTTTAACAATAGCCTCATAAGTTTTAACACGTCCAACAACATCATCTGATTTTACAGTAAGCATTTCTTGTAATGTATAAGCTGCACCATAAGCTTCTAATGCCCAAACTTCCATCTCTCCAAAACGTTGTCCACCAAATTGAGCTTTACCACCAAGTGGTTGTTGAGTAACTAATGAGTATGGTCCTGTTGAACGAGCATGTATTTTATCATCTACTAAATGGTGTAATTTTAACATATACATAACACCAACTGTACATGGTTTTGCAAAAGGATCACCTGTTCTACCATCATATAAAATAGATTTTCCATCTTTGCTCATTCCCGCTTTTTCTAATAATTCTTCAACATCTTGTTGTGTAGCACCATCAAATACTGGTGTTGAAACATGCCAACCTAATGCTTTTGCGGCTCCACCTAAATGAACCTCCAAAATTTGTCCTAAATTCATACGAGAAGGAACACCTAATGGGTTTAATAAAATATCTATTGGTGTACCATCTGGTAAGAATGGCATATCTTCTTCTGGTAAAACTCTTGAAATAACACCTTTGTTACCATGACGTCCAGCCATTTTATCACCTACAGAGATTTTTCTCTTTGTAGCAATATAACAACGAATTATTTGATTTACACCAGGTCCCAATTCATCTGAATTGTCTCTTGTAAATATTTTTACATCAACAATTGTTCCTGCTTCACCATGTGGCACTTTTAATGATGTATCTCTTACTTCCCTTGCTTTTTCTCCAAAGATAGCACGTAATAATCTTTCTTCTGCTGTTAGTTCTGTTTCTCCCTTAGGAGTAACTTTACCAACCAATATATCTCCTGGTCTAACTTCTGCACCAATTCTAATAATACCATTTTCATCTAAGTCTTTTAATACATCATCACCAACATTTGGTATATCTCTTGTTATTTCTTCTGGTCCTAATTTTGTATCACGACATTCACAGTCATATTCTTCTATATGTATAGATGTGAATACATCTTCTTTTACTAATCTTTCATTTAATAAAATAGCATCTTCGTAGTTGTAACCTTCCCATGTTGAGAAAGCAACTACACAATTTTTACCAAGTGACATTTCTCCATCTTTTGTTGATGGTCCATCAGCTATAGCATCACCTTTTTTAACTATTTCCCCATTTTTTACAATTGGTCTTTGATTTATACATGTTCCACCATTTGTTCTTTTGAACTTACGTAATTTATGGATAACTGTTTTTCCATTATTATATTTCATAGTGATGGCATCACCTGTTACTTTTTTAACAACACCATCATCTTCTGCTAAAATTAATATTCCTGAATCTTTTGCTGCTCTGTACTCAATTCCTGTTCCAACAATTGGTCTTTCTGTAATCATAAGTGGTACAGCTTGACGTTGCATGTTTGCACCCATTAAAGATCTTTTTGCATCATCATGTTCCAAGAATGGAATCATTGCTGCAGCAATTGATACTAATTGTTTTGGAGAAACATCAACATATTGAACTTGATTTTTATCAACTTCTATTATGTCATTTCTATAACGAACTCTAATTCTATCATTTATAAATTCTCCATTTTCATCCATTGGCTCTGATGCTTGAGCAATTATATAATTATCTTCAACATCTGCACTCATATATTCTACAATATCTGTAGCTCTATGTGTTTCTGGATCTATTTTTCTATATGGTGTTTCTATAAATCCATATTCATTTATACTTGCAAATGATGAAAGCGCTGATATAAGTCCAATGTTTGGTCCTTCTGGTGATTCAATTGGGCATAATCTACCATAATGTGTATAGTGAACGTCACGAACCTCGAATCCAGCTCTTTCTCTTGTTAAACCACCAGGTCCTAATGCTGAAATTCTTCTTTTATGTGTTAATTCAGAAAGTGGGTTTGTTTGGTCCATAAATTGTGATAATTGTGAACTTCCAAAGAATTCACGAATAGCAGATGTTATAGGTTTTGTATTAATTAATGTTTGTGGTGTTACTACATCTAAATCTTGAATTGTCATTCTTTCACGAACAACTCTTTCAAGTCTTGCTAAACCAATTCTAAATTGATTTTGTAAAAGTTCACCTACACAACGGATTCTACGATTTGCTAAGTGATCTATATCATCTTTTTTACCTAAGCCATGTGATAAATTTAATAAAAAGTTAATTGATGCTATCATATCTTCTGTTGTGATATGTTTTGGTACTAATTCTTCAATTCTTTCTTTTAACATTTTTACTAAATTTTCTTCTGGTGTATTATCTACTATATTTTTTAATACTGCATAATTTACATTTTCTTTTAAATGTAAGCTACTTAAATCAACATTTGGTAAAACTTTGTGTGCATTTACTGTACCATTACCAATAACTCTGATTTTTCTTTCTCCTACTAAAATATCTACAATATTAATTCCTGAATTTTGGATATCTTCTGCAACTTCTTCTGTTATGATTTCTCCTGCTTGTACAAAAACTTCTCCTGTTTCACTATCCATAATATCATTTGCAGCTACTTTTCCTTTAATTCTTCCTGCTAGTCCTAATTTTTGGTTAAATTTATATCTACCAACTTTTGCTAGGTCATATCTTCTATTATCATAAAATAACCCATTAAATAAACTTCTTGCAGCTTCTACTGTTGGTAATTCTCCTGGTCTTAATTTTTTGTATATTTCTATTAATGCTTCATCTTGGTCTTTTATTGGATCTTTTGATATAGTTGTTGTTATTAAATCTTCTTCTCCAAATAGTTCTCTTATTTGGTCATCTGTAACTATTCCTATTGCTCTTAATAATGTTGTGATTGGAACTTTTCTTGTTCTATCTACACGTACCCAGAATATATCATTTCCGTCTGTTTCATATTCTAGCCATGCTCCTCTTAATGGCATTACTGTTGATGTATATGTTTTCTTTCCTGTTTTTGTATCAAATATTTCGTCATAGTAACATCCTGGTGAACGTACTAATTGGCTTACTACAACTCTTTCTGCTCCATTGATTACAAATGTTCCACTGTCTGTCATTAAAGGGAAATCTCCTAAATAGATTTCTTGTTCTTTTATCTCTCCTGTTTCACGGTTGATTAATCTTACTTTTACATGTAATCTTGTAGAATATGTAGCATCTCTTTCTTTTGCTTCTTCTAGTGTGTATTTTGTTTTTTCTTCCATGTAATAATCAAAAAACTCAAGAACTAGATTACCTGAATAGTCTTCGATTGGTGAAATGTCTTTTAATACTTCTCCTAATCCTTCTTCTATAAACCAGTCATAAGAATCTTTTTGTACTTTAATTAGGTTTGGCATTTCAATAAAATCTCCAACTTTGGCAAAATCTTTTCTTGAGGCTTTTTCATATTGGATATCGCGTATTTTCAAAAAAATCACTCCTTATTTTTATTTTAGCAGAAATAATTTATTTGATTTTAGGAAAAGTCCTTCTTAGAATATAGCTCCTTTAAGTTACCTAAAATGTCTGCTCTCCATTTTAGATTTTCCTACGGTTTTCTATATTTAATTCCTCTTTTCTTAAAATTGAAATCTTTGATTAAAATTTGTTGATTTTAACTTCTTCGTTTGATTTTAATATTTTTCGTGAAAATTCTTATATATTATATCAAAAAAATCACTGTTCTGTCAATAGCTGAACAGTGATTTTTTACTTATAAATTCAACGTACATAATAACTTTCTTAATATTTTTAGTAAAAACTTGATTTATAAAATAAAAATCAGTATAATTTTGAATGTAAAAAGGAAGATGATAAAATTGAAAAATGTAGAAAGATATAATCCAAACATCGAAATAGGTTTAACAACAGATCAAGTAAAAAAAAGAATAGAAGAAGACTTAGTAAATCATGATACAACAATACCAACTAAGAGCATAAAAAGAATAATATACGAAAATTTTTTTACACTATTTAATATAATAAATATTATATTAGCAATATGTATATTATGTGTAAAATCATATAAAAATATGTTATTTTTACTAATAGTAATAATAAATACTGCAATAAGTACAATACAAGAAATTCATTCAAAAAAAGTTGTAGACAAACTATCAATAGTTGCCTCTCCTAAAGCAAAAGTAATAAGAAATGGAAAAACAGAAATTATAGATATTCATCAATTAGTTTTAGATGATATTATCATTTTAAAAACAGGAGAACAAATTGCAGCAGATTGTAAAATATTAAGTAATGAAGTTGAAGTGAATGAATCTTGTATAACTGGAGAAACCAATACAATTAGAAAAAAAGTAGGAGATATTTTACTTTCTGGTAGTTATATAGTAAGTGGCAATACTACTGCAAAAATCGAGCATATAGGAGAAGAAAACTATACTGCTCAAATCTCAAGTGGTGCAAAATATGTAAAAAAAATAAAATCCGAAATCATGACCTCTTTAGATAAAATAATTAAAATATTAACTTTTGCAATTATACCTATTGGACTTTTATTTTTTGCTAATCAATTACATATTCCGGGTAACACTTATAAAACAGCTGTTATAAAATCAGTAGCCGCAATAATTGGTATGATACCAGAAGGACTTGTACTACTAACTAGCACAGTATTAGCTGTAAGTGTAATACGACTTTCAAAATCAAATGTCCTAGTACAAGAACTTTACTGTATAGAAACATTAGCAAGAGTTGATACTCTTTGTCTCGATAAAACTGGTACTCTAACAGAAGGTAGTCTTCAAGTAGAAAAAATAATAGCCACTATGAGTAGTCAACAAGAAAACTTAAAAACTATATTGCAGTTATTTGCTAAGTTTTCACCAGATTCCAACACAACCATAGAAGCAATTAGAGATTTTTGTAATATTACTAATAACATCAATGAAAATTATCAGCTTGACCATGCAGTACCATTTTCTTCTGAAAAAAAATGGTCTGGCATATCTTTAAAAAATAAAGGAAGTTATGTTTTAGGTGCCCCTGAATTTGTACTAAAAAAACAATTTAACAAATATAAAAATGAGATTTTAAGTTATCAAGAAAACTACAGAGTTCTAGCAATAGCTCATTCAAATAATAAATTTGAAAATAATGACCTACCACAAAATTTAGAATTGCTTGGATTTGTTCTTGTTTCTGATAAAATACGTAAAGATGCTAAAAAAACTCTTGAATATTTTAAAAATCAAGGAGTAAATATAAAAATAATATCAGGAGATAACCCTGTAACAGTTTCTAAAATTGGCAAACAAGTTGGATTAGAAAATTATGATAAATATATTGATATGTCTACTATTAAAGATTGCGATATCGATAAAATAGTTGAAAATCACACTATTTTTGGTAGAGTTTCACCTATTCAAAAAAAATTAATTATAGAAGCATTACAAAGCAATGGTAAAACAGTTGCAATGACTGGTGATGGTGTTAATGACGTTTTAGCTTTAAAAACTTCTGATTGTAGTATTGCAATGGCTAATGGAAGTGATGCAGCTAAAAATGTATCCCAACTTATTTTGCTAGATTCTAACTTTTCTTCAATGCCTAAAATTGTTGCAGAAGGTAGAAGAACCATAAATAATATTGAACGTTCCGCTTCTTTATTTTTAGTTAAAACTATTTACTCATGTTTAAATGCAATTTTGTTTTTATTAATTGGAGAACCTTATCCTTTTGAACCAATTCAATTAAGTTTAATAAGTACTGTAACAATAGGTATTCCTTCATTTGTTTTAGCATTAGAACCTAATAAAGAACGAATAAAAGGTAATTTTTTAAGAAATGTAATATCAAAATCATTACCAACAGCATTATGTGTAACAACAAATATTTTTGCAATAACAATATTGAAAAAATATAATATTTTAACAGCATCTGAAAGTTCTACTTTATGCATTATCTCAACAGGTACTCTAGGGTTACTTTTATTATTTACTTTAGCAAAAAGTAGGAAAAGTGAAAATTCAAAATTACCTTTTTCTCCTTTCAGATTGACTCTTGCTTTACTTATGATTGCTTTGTTTATTTGTTGCCTTACAATTTTTAATTGGTGGTTTGATATAACTGATTTACATTATCTTTTTGATAAAATTCTTCCTTTAAGTATTATGTGTATTTTTAATTATTTAATTTTAAATTTTTTATTTTCACATACCAAATTTTGATAATTTTGCATATATTAAAATACTATTTTTAAAGTCATAGAGTAATTGACAATAACATATAATTATGATATATTTTCTAAAATTCATATTATAGATAATTTAATTTATAGTACACAAAATTTACTTTGAATATTTTAAATTATCTAATTAAAATATACTTAATTATTATCTTAAGAAAGGACGATAGAAATGTCATCATTACCTATATTTGTAAAATATTTAATAACATTTTTTATAAGCATGGTTCCTATAGTTGAACTAAGAGGAGCTATACCAATTGCAGAAAGTCTAGGACTTAATATATTTATTTATTATCCTGTAGCTATAATAGGAAATATGTTACCCGTTCCTATTATATACTTATTTGCAAGAAAAGTACTTGAATGGGGAAAAGATAAAAAAGTAATTGGCAAGTTTTTTACATGGTGCCTTGAAAAAGGTGAAAAAGGTGGAGAAAAATTAAAAGAAACAGCTGGAGAAAGAGGTTTGTTTTTTGCATTACTTTTATTTGTTGGTATTCCTCTACCTGGTACAGGGGCTTGGACAGGAACTTTAGCTGCTAGCTTTTTAAATATTGATTTTAAAACAAGCATTTCTGCTGTTACTCTAGGTGTTTTATTAGCTGGTATTATTATGTCTTTGGGCAGCAAAGTTGTTTCTATTTTAGGCTGGCCTGGATTAATTGCAATTATTGCTGTAATTCTTATTCTTATTTGTGTTTTTATTTTTAAGGGTAAAAATAAAAACAAAAGTGGACATTAATATCATTAGGTTTTAATGTCTACTTTTTTGTTCTTTTCCAAAATTATGAAATAAATTTTATACAATTATTATTAATTATAATTCTTAATTTACATCATTATTTACAAAATCCTCTAAAATAAGTTTAATAACTGCTGCCACTGGAACTGCTAAAAACATTCCAATCATTCCAAAATATGCCCCACCAACCGTTACAGAAAAAATTACTAATAATGGACTTATTTCCAAAGAATTTCCTATAATACGTGGATTAATAATATTAGCATCTATTTGTTGCAAAACAACTACAACAATTGCCATAATTAATGCTTGAAGCCATCCTCCTGTAATAAATGTTATCAAAATTGCAATCGCAACTGCAACAATAGCACCAATATATGGGATTAGATTAAACAACCCTATCATAAAGCCTAATAATGGTGCATATTTAACACCTATTATGCTCATCGCTATTGTTGTTAATATTCCTACAATAAATGCATCTATAACTTGACTACCTACAAATTTGAAAAACATTTCATTTCCTTGTCCAAAATATTTATTTATATGATTATAAGCCTTTTTATTAAATACTCGCTTAGCCAGCTTGTTTAAAAAACTCATTATTTCTTTTCTTTGTAATAAAACATAAACAGAAACAACCAACGATACAAAAACATCAAAAATTGATGAAAATACATTTAATATATTTTGAGCATATTGCAATACCTTTTCATAGTTTAAACTTAATAATTGTTGTACATTTATATTACGTATATTCTCTATAATTGTATTTGCTACATCACTCTTAAATATAGAATCTTCTGGCAAGTTACTTAATTGATTTACAACTTTTTCATAATAAGTTGGTATTCCCATAATCAATTCTGTTATACTTTCTTTTAATACAGGAAAAATAAAGTTTATAATAATTATAAGTATTAGAATTGCTATTAAATATGTTGTAAATACACTTAATCCTCTAGCATGTTTTGATAAAAACTTGATTTTGCAATCTTTATAAGTTTTTTCAATCTTTCTACATGGTAACATTAAAATATATGCTATAAAAATCCCAGCCAAAAATGGTTTTAATACTTTAAAAAATGTTCCAAACCATTCTTGTACATTTCCAAAATTGTCAAATATTTTATATACAATAATTATGCATACTGCTAATAAAAAATACGACATCCACCTTTTAACACTCAATTTTTTACCTTCCGTTTTTTCTTCCTTAATATCTTTCATTATTATTTAATTCCTTTCATTACTATCTCATTTTTTACTTACTGGGTGTTTTTTTTCCGTCTCCCAAAGCACCTCTAAACCAACTGGGCAGTGATCACTTCCAAAAATTTCTGGATATATTATAGCGTCTTGAATTTTGTCTTTTATCCTGTCAGATACTATAAAATAGTCTATTCTCCATCCTACATTTTTTTCTCTTGCTTTTCCCATATATGACCACCATGTATAACTGTCTGTTTTATCTGGGTATAAATATCTAAAGGTATCTATGAATCCTGATTTTAATAGTTCTGTCATTTTTTCTCTTTCTTCATCTGTAAATCCTGCGTTTCCTCTATTTGTTTTTGGGTTTTTTAAGTCTATTTCTTCATGTGCTACATTTAAGTCTCCACACATTATTACAGGCTTTTTTTCGTTTAGTTTTAATAAGTATTTTCTTATTTCGTCTTCCCATACTTGTCTATATTCTAGTCTTTCTAATTCTCTTTTTGAATTTGGTGTATATATTGTTACCATATAAAATTCGTCAAATTCTAAAGTTATTACTCTTCCTTCTTTGTCATGCTCATCTATGCCTATTCCATAAAACACATTTATTGGCGGTATTTTAGTGTAAATTGCTGTACCTGAATATCCTTTTCTTTCTGCACTGTTATAATATGATTTATATCCTTCAAATTCTAACTCTATTTGTTCTGGTTGACATTTTGTTTCTTGTATACAAAAAATGTCTGCATCTATCTCTTTAAAAAATTCTTTAAATCCTTTATTTATACATGCTCTTATTCCATTTACATTCCATGATATAAGTTTCATCTTTCTATCTCTTCCTTTCACTTATTATATAACAAATCCATTTTAACATTTTTAATACCTCTTGTAAATATTTTACATAAATTCTTTAAATAACAATGACTTTTATTTATCTTTATGATATAATCTTTATACATTGGGTTTATTCCAATTAATCCTTTATATCTCCTTTGGAGGTTTTACATATAGAAACTTTACAACATTTAATTAAAGGGAGGTTTTTTATGACATTTTTTCAAACACACATCATGATAATATGTATTACTATCTGCATTATCATTACAATAGCTTACATATTCTTAATTAAAGCTGTTCGCCTTAATGGTCATTCAAAAGCAGAACTCAAAATGTACAATGCTGGAGATTATGTAACAAATCCAGATGCTATAAGAGATAATTTTCCAATAGAAGTTTATTATAAAAAACTACATTATTGGGAATCCACTTATATTATAATAGCTAATTCTAACACTTACATTTCTGTTTGCGATGGACTTTATGACATAACTCCTGATATAGAAATTTATTTAACCACTAACAAAAAGCGATTAACAAGTTTTCAAAAAAAATATAATAATTATTAAAAAATGTCAAAAAAATAGACGTTGGTATTTATCAAAACATACTAACGCCTATTTTCTAATTCTTTTTATATAAATGTTTATTCTTATTGACTATTAAAAATATACATTTCCGCCTATATATACACCTGCGTGTGTACCTGCAGATCTAAAAGATAAATATCTATGACTTCTTTTTCCATTTAATGCATCAACAACTGCTTGTTTTACATAAGATGGATATTTACCATTTAACTTTCTTTTCCAATGGCTATCTATTGAATAACAAAATTGTCCTTTTGCTTTATATTGGCTTAATGGATCAGATCCGTTTTTTCTCCATTTAGAACTTTCTGCTCTATTACATGCTGTTGTTATAACTGCTAAAGATCCTGCATAACTTGATCCAGATTCTTGTGCTGTTATTGCACACAACAAGTCTAAATCATTTGCTGAATATGACCATTTTCCTCCTGAGTATGATGTTGTTACTCCTGATGTTGTAGTAGTTGTTGTTCTTGATGTTGTTGCTCCTCTTGATGTTACAACCTTTTTATTTACTTGAACAATTTTATTTATTGGTTCTTTTACAACAACTTCTGATATTTGTGTTTTCTCAATTTCTATATCATTTTGATATTTGATTTTATATGTTACTTCTTTTAGTCCTTCTTGACCTTCTTGTAATACTTTATTTTGAACATTTGAATCTGTTCCTGCTGTATTTTTTGTAATAGTTTCAAATGGTATTACTTCTTGTTCAACAACTATTTTTTCTGTAATTGGTGCATAATTTTGCATTAATTCATCTAATGATGCTTTTACACCTTGTTCAGAAACTTCTGATATTTTTACTTCATTATAAGATTTATCTGTAATTTTTATTACCATTCCTTCTGTAACTTTTTCTTCTACATCTGGAACTGTTTTTTGTGTATCTTCAAGAATTATGTTATTTTCTGCTAATACCTCAGAAACTTTCTCTTTTGCTGTAATTGTTGATAATTCATATCCGTTTTGTAATATAATTTTTACATCAGTCATATTTCTATTAACTGCTAAAACTCCGATACCTGATATTAATACTAAGATAATGCTAACACATATAATTTTTACAATTGAAAGTGAAGCGTTTTCTTTGTTTTTCATTATTTATCATCCTTCCTAATTATTCGAGTCCAGTTAAAATATTATTAAATTTGATTAGTTTTATTTTTTGTTACCTAATATATTATCCTGTCCACCGAATAGTCTTATTATACCACCATATAGAAATTTTGTCAAATTTTAGCAAGTCCCAAAAAAGCCTATATCAAGCCTTTTCTAGTATTATTATATGTCTGAAATGTCCTAAATATAACCAAAAAAGCATATTTTATTTTTTATATGAATTAAATTTTCTATGCATTATAGTTCTCAGTACTATTTCTTATCAAATTAAATATTAAAAAGTTCTCTTACATTTTGCATTGTTATTTTTGCAACTTCCTCTAAAGAAATATTTTTTGCTTTTGCAATCTTTTCAGCAATATATTTTACATTTCTACAATCATTTCTAGTTCCACGTACTGGTTCTGGAGCTAAATATGGGCTATCTGTTTCTATTAAAATTTTATTATTTGGGACCAAATTAATCATTTCTTCTGCATTTTTAGAACTTTTAAATGTTATTGGTCCTGCAAAAGATATATAAAAACCAAGTTTCAAACCTTCTTTTATTAATTCTCTATTTTGTGGACAACAATGAAATACACCTTTTTTATCAACTGGATTTTGTTTTAATATTTCTAATGTATCCATTATTGCTTCTCTTGTATGTATAACAATTGGTAATTTCAATTTATTAGCTAGTTCTATCTGCTTTATAAATGCCTTTCTTTGTAGTTCTCTCATCTTTTCGTCTTTTTCCCAATAGTAATCAAGACCTATTTCCCCTATTGCAACAATTTTATTTTTTTGTTTTTCCAGCATTTTTTCAATTTCCGAAATTTGTTTCCACATTTCTTCCTCATCTTGTGGAATATCATTAGGTGAAATACCACAAGTTGCATAAATAAAATCATATTTTTCTGCTAACTCAACAGCTTTTTTTGAACCTTCTAAACTATACCCTGTTGTTATAAAATTCTTAATTCCTGCATCTTGTATTTTAGAAATTATTTCTTCTCTATCATTATCAAATTTTTCATCATCTAAATGTGCATGACTATCTATTAATTCTATCATTTTTTCTATCTCCTTAAATATTATGTCACACAAAATCTATTTTAACCTTTTAAGACAAGGCTACTACATACGCTACTGCATATTCTTTACAATGTGAAATACTAATATCTATACTTTCAAAAATATTTTCATCTATTCCATACAAATGTACATAAGGCTTTCCTTCTTTATCATCAATTATCTCAATATCTTTCCAAGTTATTGCATATTTATCATTCAATTTTGTAGATATTGCTTTAAATACCGCTTCTTTGGCTGCAAATCTCCCTGCATAATGTTGATATTTTTGTTTTTTTCTTGATTCACAATATTGGATTTCTGCCTCTGTAAAAACTCTATCTTTAAAAGCTTGTTCCATATCCTCCATTGTTTGTTTTATTCTATCTATTTCTATTATATCTGTACCACAAGTAATTTTCATTTTAAATCACTTTCCTTTCAAAAAGCACAACCTTTTCAATCAACAATCTAAATAACTCTAAAACATTAAAACTAATCTAAAATAATTTAAACCAATTAAAATAGTCTAAAGTAATTTAATATATTAAAAACTAGAGTAACCACTAAAATTCCTACTAAAACTAAAGTGATTTTTGAGTTTCTTTCTACTTTCATATTTTTATCCTCTTACGGAGCATGATGATAAATTATATAC
>OKRZ01000044.1_pt1 | contig 64997 bp, 75 predicted proteins | sample 1601141 | NCBI WGS metagenome assembly OKRZ01 (sample SAMEA3541524, study PRJEB24748) | human gut metagenome | biome: human gut; feature: human-associated habitat; material: faeces | place: China | collected 2012
CTAAGGGAAGATGCTGCATTAGCTCGTTTTAATTCAAAGATTCATGTCCTCAATCCTAAGCAAGTCAGTAAATTCAAAGAGGCTTACAATGACTTGCCTAAGAATGATCTCATTGATTCTTTTGTTATTGCTGATTGCCTGCGTTTCGGTAGAATCAACAAAGAGGTATACATCGGTGACTATCGTTACAAAGCACTTCAGAACCTTACACGAGCACGTTATTTCGCTGTTTCCAACCTCATCAAAGAAAAGCAACGTTTTATGAACATACTCTTTAAGAAGTATTCTACTATGACACAGGAGAAGGTATTTAGCGATACCTTCAGCACTACCGCTCTTGCAGTCTACGATGAGTTTGAATCCGCAGAAGCATTGGCAGATATGGACTTACATGAGCTTACTGCTTTTATTATGGAAAAGGGGAAAAACCGTTTTCCAAATCCCAATGCAGTAGCCAAAGCCATTCAGAAAGCAGCCCGAAGTTCTTACCGTTTACCAAAGACGGTAAATGATTCTGTTAATCAGGTGCTTTCTATATCCATAACCTCCATAAAGGCATTGGAAGCTCAAATTAAGGAGTTTGATAAAGCTATCGCTACTCAAATGGAACTCCTTCCTAATGTATTGATATCTATTCCGGGTATCGGACCGGTTTTTTCTGCCGGAATCATGGCAGAAATCGGAGATATCAACCGTTTCCACAATCAAGCTCAGCTTGCAAAATACGCAGGTCTTGCATGGAAACAACATCAATCCGGAGATTTCGAAGCTCAAACAACAAGGCTTATTAACTCCGGTAATCGATTTTTAAAGTATTATCTGTGTGAAGCCGCATTTTCTCTTGTAAGATGCGACAAGGAATACAGCGACTTCTATCATCTCAAATACAAAGAGGTAAACAGATATCAACACAAACGTGCACTCGCATTAACTGCTCGTAAATTTGTGCGGTTAGTCTTTCGACTGCTGAAAGACAATCGTTTATATACCTCGGCAGAATAGCAAAGCTTTTCTGCTGAAATCAGGTCGCCCTGCTCATTTTTAAAAATTTGATAGACAGGGCTTAGGCAGGTGTTTTGTACCTTTCGGAATTTGGTGAAAAATATTTGCTTTTTCACTTATTTTCCTCTTGACATTTCACCGCTGGACTTATTCAGCATTCCTTTGTATTCTTTGAAGTTCACGTTCAAACTTTTCCAATCTGATTTTTTTAACTTCTTCTTTGCAACCATATATTTCAATTAAATATTGCAAACATATAGATACATCTGCAAGTTCTTCGTATACGTTTGCTAATAGTTCTTCTTTTGACTTTTTATTGTGTAAAACGTTCTTGTCAAATCGCCATAACTTATTCAATGCTTTGGTTAGTTCGGACATTTCCTCAATTGTCTGACGTTCTTGAACCTCTTGACCGTAATAATCATTGATTTTATGTATTGCTTCTATTTCACTGTCTGATGAAGCATATTCACTTTGATTTTTTCGCTCATTTTGAGAATGTTCAAAAGCATGAAGTTCATCTTTACCTAACCAAGTTTGCCAAGCTCCACAATCGCTACAGTACAAGCCGGTATTATTACCTTTCTGTTCTGTAAAGAGCGAATGACTACCACATTTTCTGCAACGTCTTTGATACATATTTATCAATCCTTTCTTTTCCCTACCGTTTCCTGTCAAAGATTTTTTGCTTTATTATTTCAATTTCCTATTCCCCTAAAATAAGACTTAATTGTTCTTAAATGTTTTATATGTAATATAAAAGGTAACACAAAAGGCTATACAAATGAGTACGAACAGTAATATATACGCTATTTTCATATTCAGAGATAATATACTATCGGTTGTAGTAACAAAATTTCCGGCTGCCATATTTGCCGCTATTGTTGCACTTGTAAAGCTACTTGCTGAACTTATTGCTGCTGAACTTATAATACTACTAAACATTATCAATCAATCCTTTCATTCTTCTGTTTTTTTCTGCCAAAGATTTTTCTCTTTTTATTCTTTTTTTCATCACTGTATCCTGATTCTTCTCTGAGAAAATACTTATAACCTAAATAAAAGATGACTACAATTAATGCGAACAACAATATCATCTCGAAAAAAGCAGATGGAGTATCAAAACAACTATTTTTTGATGCACTTAATCCGGCAATCGCTCCTGCTGATGCTGCTGAACTTATAATACTACTATACATTATCAATCATTCCTTTCATCTATTTAAAATCTTTTCGATGTAACTGTGACTATTGCTTTTAACTTTTATTTCCTTTTTCATGTGTTCCTCTCTATATTTCGCTCCTATAAAAATTTTGAATGCTTTTGTGACACCGGCAGTTTCACCGGTATCACAAGTTGAATCACTCGCAGGCAGTTTCACAAATTATTTTACTGTCAATGAGTTAAGTCCCTTCACTGTTACGGTATAAGTTCCGTCATCGGCTACTGATATTGACATTCTGTCTGAATTCTTATATAGCTCCGCATCAAATTTAATGTCAACAACATCATCACCTATCACTCGTATTTTTTCGTTTGTCTTTTTCGTAGAGTAGTTTGAAATAGATAGTGTATCTTCCCCATCACCGACTATTCCCTTTTTTACTGCATTATCAATGATAACTTGTCTATCCGAAGGTGCTTGAATTGTATTTTCGATTACTTCATTAAGTGTGTATTTCGTATTCTTTTTATTGATATTGTCAATCATAAAATCTTTATATTTGACCGCCGATTCTATTTGTTGTATAGGTTCGTCCGAATAGATTTTATTAAGTGCTTTTGTAATATAACTACTAACCTCTTTATCCGAAGCAGTTTCACAGATACATTCCAAAACAATATCTGACATAATATATGCAGTTTCACCGTCTATTTGATATTTCTTGTCCTTGTAGAATACTTCTTCTTTTTCAAGATCAATAAACGCACATTCTGTTACTACTTTTGTCTTAGGTGGAAGAATTGAATTAATATCAGCAATTTCAACGGTTACTTCTTCACCGCTATTTATAACCTTATGCAGATATTCAACTTTATTTTCACACTTTAAGATTGCTATATACTTAACTTCGTCTTTAATAAATTCTGCAACGATGACATCAGATGGAATTCTATCTTTACTCTTTTCTGTAGCCGATAACGATTCGTACATTCTTTCGGATATTGTTCTTGAAATTTCTCCGAATTCACTTTCATTATTTTTGTATTGTCGTATTAAACTCAGTACGGTACTGTTAGATGCAAAGTTACCGAATTTTAATTGAGATATATTGAATGCCTTCTCAATTAATGAATTCACATACTGATAAGTTGTTCCGGAGGTTATGTCAAGTTCATTACGAGATTGAATTGTTATTCCTTGTTCAGGGTTAAGAATATGTATGATTGCTTTAGTTATATTTACCATTTTAATCTTCCTTTCGTTTTTTCAAAATTAGAACTACTATTTTACAATGTAAATCTGTTAAAAAAAGGTCTAAAAAAATACCCTTATTTTAAAAGAGTTGACCTACGAGATTATTCGTTTTTTTCTTTTTTGCTATCGGCTTTTTACTATGACATTTACATTTAGGAATCTTGTTAATGTCTTTGTTAGCTAAATTTAAACTGCTTATTATTATTTTACGACCGCATTTTAAGCATTTGCACTCCCACGATAAATGCGTTTCATTATTGATTTTCCCTACTTTTCTTATTACAAGATAACCGTCAATAATTCTTCCTTTAAAGTCTGTGTTTCTTACACAGGATGAGCATTTTGTTGTTGCTCCGGTAAGAAGTCTGCTTTGCCGAACGGAAAAGTTCTTTCCACAGCTGCATTTCACTTTATACATATGAGACTTATTTATTATGCCCATATCTTTTATTACTGTTAATTCTCCGAATTTATCGCCTTTATGTATTTTTGATTCCATAGTAATGCCTCCTACATTTGTGATATACTGTACAAGATACCGTTATCATTTTCTCTGTAACCTATTTTAACCAAAATCTCTTTGCCTTTATCAGAATAAAACCTCGTTTTGTCTTGACTAAGCAAATTCTCAATATGGTTATATTCTTTTTCTGTAAAATTCACATCAAGGTCTACTGCTGTAATTTTTCCGATTATTATCGTATCAATTTCGCTATTAGTGTATTCTGTCAGTATTCTTGGTAATACCTGTAATACTCTCTCTAATATACGTTTGCCTTTTTTGATATGTATTGAAGTGATTACACCAACTCCTATTTCCACACCTTTACGGCTTCGCATTAAATCTGTTGCAAATCTTAGGCTTGTATATATTTCATCACCGGTAAAATCTTCTGCTATTTCACTGATAAATGTTTCTGTTCCGTGTACTGCCATCAACGTAATTTTACCAACTAACTGATTATTTTTTAAAATCGCAATCGTTGGGACTTCAAATCTTGATGGCTTTTTATCATATGTGAGTTTCACAGGTTTTAAACTGAATTCATTTCTGTCTGTTTCAATTTTATACAAACCCACTCTGTTACAATTATTTGTTATTAGTATCTCGTATGTACTCATTTGTTTTCCTCCTTATTAAACTTAGCTACTTTTAACATAAATAAAACTATATCCCTATTATACCACATTTTTAATTAAAAATCAAGTTTAAATTGTAATTCATATGCTTAAATTAATTATTTTTAATTATTATTTTAATTATTTTTTATTAAATAATTAAATATTTTATTTTTTTGGGCATTATTCTTTCATAAAATTCTTTTTGCCACGCTTCGCAAATGACATAACATTCTTCATCTGCTTTGCTATTAAGTCTTTCTATCAGTGTTTCTACTTCTGCAAGATTCATTGTAATTCCGATATAGGCTTTTTTATTCTGATACTCTGCTTGAAACAGCTTCGCACCATATTCTTTTATACTCGGATACTTCTCTTTTATTATGTTATAATAATAATCATTTACCTTTTCCTCATATTTTACTATATTGTTTAGGATAGCAATACTTTCGTATCGAATCGGTAAGCAATACATATTTTGAAACAGTTGTGAAATTCTACAATGGTATCGCTGATTATCAGGATCTGTATAGATTTGTACCCACTCTTTTGCATTTTTTGAAAAGACTATTGCTGAATTTAATTGGTCAAACATTTCTGTTGTTAAGTTTTTATTCTTGATATACAAAAACAGTGATTGTCTTGCTCGTTTTATCGTTCGTTTGGTTATATATAAACCTCGCTTATTTGTATGATATACAAGATAAGATTTTGAACGGCTTGTTAATATACCGCTTTGTGTTTGAAAACTATATTGTATTTTATCTTCTTCTGTATATCTTGATTCTGCGTGTATTTGACTTGTTGGATAATACGTTCCTTGCTCCGGCGATAATAATTCTTTTTCATATTGTTCAAATTTATAGCCGTTTGATTGCTTATATTGGTCTTTAATGTTGCTCATTAATTCTTCAAATGAACAGTCTTTGGACTGATTATCTTGTTTTACATCAATATTTGCCTTGTTAAACATCATATATAAAGAATTTTCTTTGAGTACCCGATAGACTATAAACTGGTTCTTAACTGCCATTGTTTCAAATTTCGGTATCGGATTCGGTATATAGCTTAATATCTTCTTTTCTTCTGAATAATAATTCTTTAAATATGTCAGTCCTTGTTCTGTTATTGAGTAAAAGGGTATTATGTAATTACGATAATTACGTTTTATTTTTCTTTGACGTTTAACTATCAAACCGTCTTTAATCAATTCTGCAACTGCATTTTTTACAACTTGTGTCTTTTCATAAGTAAGTATTAAATTTGACATATCGGCTATTCCATTCCTTAAAAAGCAGTATAAAATTTGACATTTCAACTCTCTTTTTCTCATAATAAAAATCACCTCGTTTTCTCTACCCTTTTTCGTGATATTTATATTCTCTAATCAATTGCAATAAAAATTAAATGCTTTAATATCCCTCAAACCATCTGAATACCTCAACATTTTTACTTTTATAACCGTTATTTTTTTCTTAATGATTTTTTTGCGGTTTTAAAACCGATAATTGCTTATTAAAAATCGGTTATATTTTTGTAAAAACTTGATAGCTTTTTATTATATCTATTGACGACCTATCCAAAGTTTGTTCCGGCAGACACGGTTCGGCAATTATATAACTACCCTCGTACAATTCATCTATAATAAAACTTTCAATTAGAATTTTACAACGAATTCCGTTATCGGTGCTTGCAGTATAATCTGATATATTATCAATGACATTTCTGAGATTATATTTATCATTGTCAGGTATTGAATGTATTCTTGTTGCAGATGAAAAAATGTTTACTACTCGAATAATCTTTTCTTTCATTTGAGGTATTTCTTTACTTAGCATAAGATTATCAAGTAAATTTACCATTAGATCATTTTCAATCCTGTCATTAAAGATTACTTTCTTCTTAGGTAAATACGGTAAATGAACGATTACCGTATTACCGTCAGTATCAGCTATCAGTGCCGGATATGAATTATAGTTAAGTTCAGTCTTTAATTTATGAAAATCTGAAACGGTCATAAATTCTGAAAATAACTGATTTATGTAGTTGTGTACAACTATAATTCTGTTCATTAAATCCGTATACATATTATTATTGTCTTTAATAAACGAATCAGGAAGTTCACGATCTATGTACGTTAACATATCATATTCATAAGAGATTACTTTACTTAAAGTTTCACACATATGTTTAACAATTTCATTGAAATTCTCGTATATTCTTTGAAATTCATAATCAGCATTTTGAATACTATCCTCATTATAATGTTCAAGGCATGATTTAAACATAGATACTTTTTCAATCATATTATTAATGCTGTTTATCTGATCATTTAACATATTTTCACTTCCAATCATAATAATGAGGTTTATGTTCTTTATCCAAAATACAATAAGTATCAAACTCAAGATTTTGAATGTCATTTGCCACATCTTTGTCTGCCACCAACGCTATATGTATAATCGAATCTTCGGCATCTTCCGACAACATAGCCTTTCGTCTTATCGGAACAATCATAGATAACGAATCAACTGTATATGCCGAGAATGTTGTTATATCATATACTTCGTCATCTTCTGTGATTATAAGAAATTGGCAAGGGTAATCAGAAGCCCAAAATTCACGGATTTTCGATACACCCATAGAAGCAATAATCCAAGCTGCATTAGTGCGTTGCTTTTGCTGAAAATCAGATAAATCTATATTACCACGTCTTGTTATCAAGTCAGTTTCACTGTCTTTTGATATTAAGCATTCAGCAATTAACTGTTTCACCGACCACTTAATTGTATCTTTATCATATACGTTGCCGTACATTAACTGTATTTGTTCATAGCTTACTGCTCCGATTTTGTTAATGAAGTTGTACATTGATTCTTTTAAAATATATCCATTCATAATGAAATTCCTTTCTTTTTCGATATTAAGAGTAAGTATAATATATGTATACAATACGTAGTATGTACGTAATATATAAGTATTATATAAGTACATACTACTTATTATGTAAGTATTGAATACGCTTAATATTATGATTTTGTATTGATATAATCTCAAATTATATACTTCTTTGATTCATATTAATATTTTCTTTACGTATTATGTAAGTATATTATACTTATAATCTACTTATAATCTACTTATACATTACTCATAATGTTTGGTTTTAATTGTTTTTTTCTTTGTAGAGCCTTTCGCTTTTCTTCGACTTGCTTAGCCAAATCCTCACGATCTGTTGTTACTAAATCATGTTCGTGTTTTGATGATTTAAACTTAATCAAGATATGGTTACTGTTCGCAGTAAGTAAAGATTCGCCTTTTTGAAAGTGTGTTATCTGCTGAACTTCAGATTCTGATAAATTCAGTGTTTCAGATACTCTCAAAGCCTCTTCTTGTTCGAGCTGAAGAACCATTTTGATTTTTGAGTTATTGATAATACCTTTTCCGTATGCACCGTCTTTAAGAGCAAAAAAGTCATTCAAATCTTGTGTTGAAGCTATGGCACTACCACCATAAGCACGAATAACTTTGAAAATTCTAAGTACGAATTTTGCCGCTTCTTCTGATGCGTTTGCACCTATCAAAGTCCATAGTTCGTCCAAGAAAATCGCTTTTTCCTTTGTTCTATCTTCTCTTACTTTGTCCCAAACATAATCAACAACAATGAACATACCGATAGGCAACATTTCTTCTGTTAAATCAGATATATCAAAAACAATATATTGATTATCCAAATTAACATTTGTATGACCGTTAAATGATGATGCTGAACCGGTTACATATCGTGATAAGATGTTATATAGTCGTTCGGCTCTCGGTCCGAGATTATGAAGATGTCTATGTAAATCACCAAGTATAGGCATCTGTTTATACTTAGATGGATTTTGAGGATCAATTAATGAATCATTGTCGATTGTAATACCAAATTCAGCATATGTTTCAACCAATGCTTCATCTAAAAGCTGTCTTTCCTCATTTGTTATATCACGAATAAGCAAAGTAAAGAAAGTATGTAACTGCTGTATTTTATTTGTTAGAATTGCAACTTTAGAATCACCATCTATAAGCAAAGATGCTTCATCATCTTTTTTTCGTATTTCCATTACGTTGATATTTTGAGAACTGCCGGCAGAAATCTTTACATATTGTCCTCCTATACCGTCACAAGCACGTTTAAATTCATGACCTTTATCCGGTGCAATAATAAATACTTGTTTTTTCTGACTTCTCATTCTTAATGCCATACACTGCAGTGTATATGTTTTACCTGCACCGGTAGTACCTAAAATAGCTATATTAGCATTTTTGTACTTTCTCGAATCAAAGTTATTCAATATAACGAGAGAATTATTAGCCTTGTTAATTCCGTATAAAATGCCGTTTTCATCATTAATTTCATATGCAACAAAAGGATATGCAGCAGCTAAAGATGAACTAAGCAGATTTCTTTTTGAGTTTTTAAATATTTGTGAATTAAATTGGCATACAGGTAAAGACATTTTGAATGCTTCTTCTTGCATAAACCAACATAATTTCAGCTTTAATCCTTGTCCTATTAAATAAGTCTTAATTTCATTTGTTTTCCATTCCAATTCATCAATCGAATGTGCTGTTATAGTCAAAAGAGTTGACATATAGCAAAAATCTTCACCTGAAGCTATTCCTGCTTTTAGGTAATAACCGGAACGTATAGCACTTGAAATATCATCAAAATCTGTTGAAGTATCTTCCATACCTCTTGCTTTGACTTTATTGTATCTCAGTGCATATTGCAATTTTTGTGTTACTATTGCAATATTTTCTTTATGCACGAAGAAATCTACATCAATACCTTCTCCGAGATTAATCAACATTGATAGCCAACCGGCTACTGCTGATTCACCATATGATTTACCCTGTATATATCCGAATGAATAGTAAACATCATCAATTTTTATATATTTAGGTGATGTTTTGGTATCTATTGACAGAGGTGCTATATAATCATTTATCGGTACATATGCTTCTTTATCAGGATCATAATTCTCATCTGCAAGATATTTTGAAATTACTTCATTCATTCGTGTTTCAAATGGTTTCTTCTCACTTTCGGATTTTGCCATAATTGTATAAAGAACTTCACATATATCTTCATCATTTTCAAGCGGCATAACTTCGTTACCGCATCTAAATAGCATATTTTGAATACGTAAAGCGGTAGTATCCAAATCAGCTTTTATTTCATAAAATGAAGGTGTCTTTTTCAAACCAACTGATTCTGAATATTCAAATATAATAAAAAATCTTCTTGAAACACCTTCTTTAGAACTTACCGATTTAATTAAATCAATCTGCTCTTTTTGAAGTGTTCTGCAATTCTTATTTTGTTCTGTTTCAATATCCTTTTCGATACCTTTAATAAGTCGAGTGACGTCTGTTTTTCGTGATATAACCTTAAATTGAATAGTGACAGGCATTATTCTAAGAGTTGCATCAAAATTAGCTATAATATCACGTTTTTCATCTTCAGAACGAAGTAAAAAATTTATAGGTGATATTTCAAGAATTTTTATAAAACGTCTGTCTTTAGTAATGATTATTCCTTCGGATACGTCTTGAATTGGTGAAAAACTTTGAGTGCTTTGAATAGTCATCATCGTTTTTTTAGCTTTTTCTTTTTTTGATTGGTTTAACATTAAATCACCTCCATTTCATCAAGTACCGTTATCTCATCACTGTTAATAATGATTTCGTCACTAATTGTACAATCATCATTTTCTTCGTCTGCAACAGCAGCCTCACTGAATTCAATATCGTCAACGGATATTTCTATCGGTTCAGATTCAGCAGATACTGTTGTTTGCTCAGGCAAAATTGTGTTTTGTTCACTTAGTAACAATGTATTCTTTTTTCTTTTCTTTTTAGATTTTTGCATATCTAAATTATCTAAACCTAATAATTTCTTTTCTGTATTTAAAAAGCCGGAACTATATTCTTCATCTTCATTAAATTCAAAATCTTCACCTTCAATGTATGAGATGTTTTTATTTTTGTTTTGACGTTTTTCTTTCCATTTTTCAATAGTAGAAACAAGTTTATCTTTTGGCATTTCTTGTGCCATAACAACTTCCATAGGTCGTACTGATCGAGAATGTAAGTGATTATTGTACAACATCATTCGTTGACCTTTTTTCCATTTATATAACTGATGTAAAAATGTCAAAAAAGAACTATCATTTATACCCATTACCGCAATTAAAAAAAACGGTAGAATTACACTAAGCACCACAGTTATTTTAACTGTAAATGATGGATAGTGTATATTCCATAACGGAAATGCTAAAACTGCTGAAATTCCTATTGCTTCTAAAAAATTTCTTGTTTTAAACATTCCATTAAGTATTCTACCGCCTTCGATAAAATTATCAGGTATAATATAACTATTATGAGTTTCTTTAGACATAACTAACTCCTTTCTTATTGTGGTAGAACCACTGTTATAGCATAATAGTTCTACCACAAAATACTTCATACAAAAGTTAAATAATGCTTTTATGCATTACATTTGTTTATGTACCGTTTGAATAATCTTACCGGCAACATAACCTGTATCTTCATTCTTACGCAACACTTGGAACAATACTGTATCGCCACTGTTAGGGGCTGTAGCAGTATTTTCAACTCTTGCTGCGATTGCGTAGGCAGGAACACCAAAATCATCAATAAACAGATGTATACGGACTCTTCCGTCTTGTCTATGCGATATTCTTGTAATGTGTGCCAAACATCTTGAATTTTCGGTAATATTCTTCATTTTAGGAATAAAGCCTTGAATTTCAGCATCTCTGCCGGACACTTCAAGTTTTTCTACATTACCTTTTTCATCATATGTGATATTTTTAATAACAACAGGGATTGTCATTCCGGTTGAATACATATCCTTTACAATCTTCACATATCTATGTGTTAGCTGAAATTGCTGAATAAATGTATCTACACCTTTAACATTGACCATAACTGCGTGAAAACCTGCTGAAAGAACTACTGCATCAACAGTATCGCCGACTTTTACCAATGCTTCTTTTTGATGCTTGCTTGTCTTGAAGTTGTATGTTTCAATTCTGCGAAGTGCAAGTTTTCGTGAAGCCAAAATAGCATATTCACCGTCAAATTTACCTGTAACTTGTGTAATTACAAAAGGAATTTCAAGACCGAGTAATTTTGACATCATCTGATTTTCTCTTTTGATTTTGTCATCAATATCCTCAATTGTGGAATAATCGACCAAATCATTTTTGAACATTTCAGATGCCGGAATTATAATACGATATTCGCCGAATTTCACAACACCCACAATCATTGTATCGTTGAGTGTTTCAATGGAAATAAGATTGCCGTAAACAATTCTGTTCTCACGTCTTGACGTTCTTATCTGTTCCCATTTCATAATTCGATCTTCACGAATTGCATTTTTTTCGGCTCTTTCCTGTTCGTTTTTATTCTTTTGAGCAATAAGTTCTCGTCTTGAAATGGCTTTATAATCTTCAACATTTGCTTCTTCGGTATTATCGCCATCTTCTGTTTCGTTAACATTTTCGATATTTTCCGGCTCAACTTCATCCCCTGAATTATCTGAATTCTCATCAGAATCACTGTTTTCGGGTTCTGAATTTTCTGCCGGTTCTGTTTCACTTTCGGAACTTTGAGTTGATTCGATTTCTGTATTAATCTCTGTTTCCTCATTAACATTTTCTTGTGAATCATATTCTTCGTTTTCTACGTCCATTTCAATGTCTGTAGGTTCAACTGATTCAATAGCTTCGTTTGAATTTTTTCTTCTTGCCATAATATTTTCTCCTTTCGGTTTAATTCCCCTTCTATAAATATAGTCCTTATTTTTTTATGTTTTTCTACTTTTTCATAAGCAAATGGCGGTAAATTATTTTTTTGCACAAAAAAAACTGCCTTGCAAAATCTGCAAGACAGCTTTATAAATAAACAATATTAAATTTTAGATAATATAAATGTTTCGGCTAAAATATCATTTTTCTTTTCTTCTGCATACAAATATAAGGATAAAACTTTTTTTTCTTCATCTGACAAATATACTTTTGTACCGTTTTCATCCGTATAATATATTTGATTATAAGGAGTATAATCAATACAACATAGATAGTCTAAAGAACAATTTTTAGTTAACGCTTCAAAAAACATTCTGCTTAAAATGAAATTACAACTGTGCTGTGCTAACATCAATTGAAATGTTTCATATTTTCGACCGATTACTGAAGATGAAACCAACTCTACAAGAGATACACCTCTTAAATCTGCTAAATCAATAAAACGTAAATACATCAATTCTTTTAAATACTCATCATAATCAGATAATCGAGCTCCAAGAGCTTCCGGCTTATGAATAAATGTGTACGTAAAATTTAATTTGGCTTTTTCTAAAAGGTTATCTATTTTATTTTTATTATCTGAATTTAATTCCTTGTAAGCCTTAATAAATGTTCTTTCTTTTAACGGCAGTTCAATATCAAATTCTTTTCCCATAATTAATTTATTACAAGAACAATTAAATAATGGTACTAAATAATTTAATCCGATAGGAGATATTCTTATTATTTTGTCATTTGTCAACCATTGAGGATTCTCTTTAAGAGATACATATTTCCTATAAGCATTATATATAGCTAATGAATTTATATTATTGTCCTGATTATCAAATTGATTAGAATTATCAAGGGTTAATTTATTATTAATTATTGCAAAATTAGCATTCAGCAAAGTTATGATTTTTTTACTAATATATTCTTCATTTTTATTTTTTGAATCCATATTCTGAAAATCTTCTTGATTAAATACATTCATTTCTTACACCTCCCTTTTAGTTTGCTAAGTGCTTTACAAATGTCTTAACAGCTTCTTTTGTATAAGCATTTGATAACTTATATAAGTCAAAAATAGTCTCTATTGTTGGATTATTTGAATATATACAATATTCATTAAAACACAATAACCAGTGAATTGATACATCAAATAATCTTGAATATCTAAAATAATCTTCAAATTCTGCTACATTGTTTGCGACAAAATCATTAGTAATACAAATTGTGTCGAGAGTATCATTAGTCAAAAGTTTATATTGGTACATTAAAGCAGACAATTCGTTATTTTTTTGCTTCTGTTTGAATAGGTTATACAATCTTTCGGAAGGAGAAGTATAATAGGTATATTCGTATGACTTCATTTCTGCTTCTAACTTATGCAAATTTTCATTTATTGCATTTGTTTTATCTGACCATTTTTTCATTCTCTCTCTTAATTCTTCAAGTTTTTTGTCGTTTGCATTTAATTTTGATATAGAAGCATACTTGCCTTTTATTGATTGTAACCTCTCTACAAAACTACCTTGTCTAATCATTGCATTATCAATGGCAGTTTGTGTTTTTTGAACATCTGCTTGGCAAGTGTTTTTGATTACATCTTTTTCCCACCAAATAGGTGATATATTCAGTATAAACTCATATAAAATATTTATTTTAATTTCAGACAATGATTGTATTGAATTTATTAAATCTTGATCTTCTTCACTTAATTTTATATATTTATCATATAATTCTTCACCGATAAAATCTTTGAAGTCTATTTTATTTTCAATTAAATATGGTTCAAGTTTATCATATAACTTAATACATTCTATTTTATCTGCCAATATTGATGATTTAATTACTTTTCTTTTTTTTATTTTGGGGATTTTCATTTTAATCCTCCTTTCTTGAAATTTCAACCGTTATTCTACAATTTCATTATACCATATTTTATATTTTGTGTCAATTATATCGGTCAAAATATTATTTTTTTATCCATAAAAAAAGCAGAAAGAAGTGAATTTCTCTCTGCTTGTGGAATAATTATAATTGTTGATAAGCAACTATATATTCAGGATTATTTTGATTTATGTACAGTTTATATCGGAGATTCTCATAAAATACACCTTTTTTATTTCCATAATTGAATTTGTATGTCGCTCCGTTATCATCACAAAAAACAATATCCAATACTACATTTGTTCCGTAACGTCTCTTAGATGTGGAGATGCACACCAATTCATATTCTTTAATCGTATCACTCACGTAATCATAATCCGTTTTTATAGCAGCTATAAGCATATAAAGACCAACTATTAAGCCTATTAATATGCCAACGCTTTTCAGGAGTATAGCTGCTATAACAGATATGGTTATAATTGATATACCAATCATTAATCGCATTGTTTTTAAGCGTGTTAATGCCGGAGGTAAATCAATTTCTTTCATTTGTTTAAATTTTTCTTTTAGTTTTGTTATATACTCGTTCATCTAAATTTAGCAAGGATACCCCCACTTCTATAAGTGGGGGGAGAAATTGCGTACCTATTATCCTTGCTTACCTCCTTCCTGATTTTTAAATACTCTTTCTGTTAATATTGTTTTTCTTTTTTCTAAAAGTTTTAATTTTTTGTGACTCACTCCGGGTGATATTTTTGTACCATCCAAAGTGCGTATATCAAAACTACCGCTTGACCTACGACCAAAAATAAAACATTCTTTACCTTTGTATAAAACCTTATCATATAATTGAAATCCAAAAACATATTTAGGTGCTTGGTTTAATTTGCGTATGCCACCTTTGCTGATTGTTGCTTTATGTATTTGTCTATTCCTCGTGCGTATAGCTTTTTGGATATATAAAACTTCCAATGGTTTAGCAAGTGGATTACCACTTATACATAAAGCATCAGTATAATGTGTTTTTGGCAAATTATGTTGTATGCGTGTATTCTTTGTTATGTATCCATATGTCATACGAATATTAGGATATATATTTTTAAGTCGTTCGTAGAACGCCCAACGCATAATACCCATAAAAACAGCATCTTTAAATATTTTATCTCTTTTTATTGTATCCGGTAATTTGATTTTACCTTTATGATATTTTTCATGACAAGTTATGCATAAAGTAATCAAGTTATTTGGTGCATTACCGCCTGTTTGTCTTGACTCTATATGGTGAACAGCTAATCTATTATCCTTTGATTTACCTTTACAGCATTGACAAGTATAATTATCTCTGAAAAGCACATATTGACGAACATTCCAAAAATCCAATTGTTCACCTTGTTGATATTCTTCACCTGAGATATTTGGATTTTTGATTTTTTGTATGTCAAACGAGGCTGTTTCGACTACAATTTTACTTATCGGTAGGATTTTATGAATATCTGCTACCACTTTTATATGAGTATTAATTTTATTTTCTATTGACGGTGCTAACCAACCCTTATTTTTACTATGTACACGATTATTGAATCTTGCAGCTCTATACCGGGTTGTTCTGTTTCGTCTTGACCTACGATATTCTCTACGCAGTGATAATAATTTTACTATATCATTTCGTAAAGTGACTTCTGAAGAATATAACTCCTTTCTTGGCGTTGAAGCCGATAGTCCTATTACTTTACTACCTGCATCTACACCTAATGTAATTTCTTGTGTATATGTTGTTGTCGTATATAATAACTGTATTGTAAACGGACAACGCTTTACAACTTTAGCTTTTCCATCTTTAAGAAGATGTTTTACTTTACCGTGCCTATCAGTAGGCATAAGTGGTTGTCCGGTAATATCAAGTACATATACCATAATAGACACTCCTTCCAATATGATTTAACATATAATTCCACATCAAACGATATGGTAAGATGCCCTTACCCAATGTTATATAAGGTTTTTGTGTACATCACTATTCCTACCCCTCAGAATTGTTTAAACATACGCCTTAGAGCGACAGGTTAGAGCATACGCCTATCGGTAACTATGTATTCTTATATAACAGAGTTCTCTGAGAACTTAGGGTAGTCAACCGAGCTTGCTTTCACAAGCCCCCACTTCAAACTTTTATGTTAAGTGGTGGGTAGTTGATATTAAGCTCCTTATTCTTCTTTATCTTTTACCGGATACAACGATTTTACTATATTAACTTCTGTATTGTAGAAATTTTTCTTTTCGTCATTATCTGTATCTGCTGTTTCTAATAATTCAACTTTAATTTCTGATTTATTTGATATTGCTTTCTTTATAGTCTCAACATAATCTTTTTCTAAAACTATTCTTATTTTTGCCGGAGTTACACTTGAAACATATTCTTTATCGCTTTTTATTTTATTTTCAATGTAATGAGATAAATCTGCTTCAGGGATTGACTCTAAAGGTGCAAATTCCGAATATAAGTCGGTATCGTTATCGGTTAATATATTTGCTATTACTGCATTACTGATTGTGTATTCTTCGGCAGTTGCTGTGCTTGTATCTTTTTTAACAGTAGTACCGTTCTGATTTTGAGACTCATTACTTTGATTTTTACCGCTTTGACTGTCAATTCTGAAGCTAATATTGACTTTTTGTCCTATTAACAGCTTTGCTTTATCTAAATCTTCGGTTATCGGAATATCTACATAGCTAAAATTTGAATTTGACGAACCATATGGGTTTGCTTTTAATTCAAAATTTGATGAAACTGAATTTACACTCATATATTGTTCCTGTGGAATATATTCAGTTGCATATAAGCCTATAACATCTTTACACCTATCCCATTTGTATATATCGGTATTATTCATTGCAATCTGGTTATATGTTTTATTATCTATTTTCGCCTGAGCAAGCATATCTTCTGTTATCACATCACCGGGAACTACATCTTGCTTTAAAGTAATTACCGAAATTGCATCCGTATCGTTATTTACGGTAGGAGCTTTAAAATTGGCTATTAAGGGCTTTACAGTAAATATACTTACTGCAATTATTCCAACTGCAATAATCACTGCAAACATACCTTTTTTGCTTTTAGATTTGGTATCTTTCGGCTTGTCTGAATCTTTGCTTGAAGATTTTGATTTTTCATCTCGGAAATTTTTGAACTTATCTTTAAAAGTTTGTGTCTTATCTTTTACCGATAAACTCTTGTCAGATGCAGTCGGCTTATATTGTGGTGCAGGCTTAGGCGGTGTATTGGCTGATTTACGTATTTTGGCTCTTTCTCCGGTTAAATTACCGTCATCTTTCATAAAATAAACACAACCGTTAACTTTATCCACATAACCTCGTTTTATGGTATCACCTATTCTTATTTGTCGTATAGGCAATTTTTTTATTTTATCAAGCACATTTTCGTTTTTATTGAGCTTTTGCATAGTTGCTTCAGGTTGAGGTTTTGTGTAAAATTTAGCATTTTGTTCTCCTGTAATCGGTTTAGTTGAAGCCTGTTTCTTTACCGGCTTTGATTTATCAACAGAAGTTTTAGGTGTGTTTGATACATTTTTATGCTGTTCGCTTATGCTTCTGTCTGAATTGATTGTTTTTTTCTTCTTTGGCGGCATATTTACTTCTGACATTTCTTTTCACCTTCCTTAACTTGAAATTTTGAACAAACATATCGGCAATACATTTTTCGCATTACAATATAATCATTTAAAATCAGAATGACTATTTCAATAATCGCATTTAAAAAATCTTTTGTATAATTACCGCTATATGCTTCGATTATTTGTTCTGTCAGTTCATTTGCTTTATCAAGTGATGCTGTTTTACTCTCGTATACTTTTTCAGTAAAGCGTTTTAACTCATCTAAATTTTCGTTATTCTTTGATTGTTGATTATTTATTTCACGATAAAAATTTATAATCTTATATATAACTTGTTTAGGTGCTGTTTCTGCTGACTGAGATATTTCATTAATAAAATGTTCGGTTTTATCAACTGTTTTTAATTGTAATAACAGACTATTAATAAAATAACTTTGTATTTTTTTATTATTTGAACCTTTACCTAATTGATATTGTTGAAGTTCATTTGTAATTGTTACTCTTGATTTTTTCAAACCGTTTATAGTTAAATCCAATTAAATCACCATCCTTTAATCCGCTTCCTATTAATATAGTCCCTATTTTATTTCATTTTTCTACCTTTTCATAAGCAAATGGCGGTTTTTTATGATTTCTAATACTTTTTTTTGAACTTTTGAGTTACTTGACAGAAATAATAGCATATGATAAAATAAATATTAATCAAATGAATGATTTATAAATACAGAGGATAAAATTTTAATGAGTAAAATAACATATATTGTTTATCACGGCACTGACTGTATTTCTGCCAAAAAAATCATGCAGACTAATTTTATATATAAACGGCGTAGTAATCATTGGTTGGGAAATGGCATTTATTTTTTTGAAGACTACAAACAAGCTAAATGGTGGTCAGAAATTATATCCAAGAAACAGAAATTACTTGCAGCAATTATTGAGGTAAAACTTGAAGTTGAGTCGGACAAAATATTGGATTTACGTGAAACATCCGCTATGCTAATGTTTTTAGACAGAGCCAATAGAATTCTTGAAGGTATTTCTAAAAATGATAAAGAACCAATATCTACCGATAAACATAAATTAATGTGTATTGTATGTGATTATTATAAAATTGAGTATAATATTGATTTAATAATAAAAAATTTTAGTAAAGATTATAAAAGTTCTTTTTTAAACTTAGATACAACTAAGAAAAATGTAATGCAATTATTAGGGCTTAATTATCAAGAAGTACAATATTGCGTTTCAAGTAATCAAATTATAAAGAATAAAAAAATAATTTATGAAGATGGAGATGATATGTATGTTTAATAAAACTTTGTTTGAAGAAATTTGTAAAGACTATGGTGTTGAGTTGGTAGAAAGTAATAACGAAGGGTTCACTTTGACTGACAGTCCTAAAATATATAAAAACGAAGATGATTTTAAGGATTTATTATTTGAATTTTTAGGTACATCGGCAATAAAACAATCAAGTTCCGGATATAATTACAAATTAATTAACAGAACATATCCAATCAATATTGATGATTCATTTGAATTAATAGCTTGTTGAGGTGTAGACATATTATGAAAGAAATAACTAATCAAAATAAAAGCATAATGCAGTTAACAAATTTATATTTTAAAAACATTTCATTTTCACGAGAAAAATTAAATATTGACGACAATTTAAAAATTTTTTTTGACCATGAAATAAGGAAGAATGATAATGACACGGATGTTGTATTGAGCGTGTTAATTAATGACGAAAACAACGCTCTTAAATTGTCGGTTGAGTTAGTCGGGACTTTTGCATTTAGCAATTCAGAAAATGTTAATAAAAACTTATACGATAATTTAATAAACAAAAATGCTATAGCTATTTTATTTCCTTATTTACGAAGTCAAGTTACACTGATAACTTCTCAACCTAATATGACACCTATTATTTTACCACCTATTAATATAAATACTTTGTTAAAAAATGATGATTAATACTTAAGCGACTTTTGAAGTAAACCCCAAAATTTAGACAAAATTAAATATTAACTTGCTTGTGAATGAGTTCGGTATTATACCGGACTCATTCTTTTAAGTTTTAATGAATTGTTTTCTTTCACTTTTTTCTTTCAGAGGCTATCTCCTATTCAAGAATTGGCTAAGTGAGAACCAATAAGAGCCTCAATAACAAACTCCTTGAAAAAGCGGTTATTTCACAGGCTAATTACCTTATTATGCACAATTTTTGAATATATCTATCATTTTCGATTTTAAACCGGCTTTTAATTTTGATAGGTATTTCATACTGGTATCTAAAATTTCTACTATCTCTTCATCGGAATATCCATCTAAAATTAAAGATAACAATGTTTGCTCGGCAGCATTTGTTACTTTAATTAAATCTAACATAGAATCCACAACCATTGTATCATCTTTGGTGATTTTAAATTGATCGGAAACTATTTGCTTATTTCTTTGAACAGTATCACTAAGTGATTCTACATCAATAAATTGTGTTGGCATATTATCTTTTTTTACATTATGGGATTTTGTTGAAATCATACCTTTGGAATATTCCGTCTGTAAATAAGTCCATACGTCCCACTTTATCTTAACTGTAGCAAAAACGTGAAATTCGCCTTTCTTCTTGTTATATGATTGAGCTGCTTGACATAGGCTTACATTAGCTGTTGCAACACAATCTTCATATAAATCTGCATTATTTCTTATTTTTGATTCTGTAAGCATTTTATAACAAATTTGCTTTGGCAAATTGATATTATCCTCTACCAATCTTAATTGTTCTTCAGTTAGCATAATATTTCCCCCTCGTATAAAGGTGCTGAAAATCAGCACCTTTACTGATTTAATTCCAAATTATTGAGTTATCATCATCATCACCCGGTATACCCTCAAAAGTATGATTGTTTTCATACATATTACCTTCAATGATATAATCCTTTGTGAATTCATAACAGAATTCAGTATTGTTAATACCGCCACCGGAATACTTGAACAGAACTTTATGATTACCGTCAGATAATGAAACAGGTGTGAATATTCTTCTTCTCATATTTTCGCTATCGGAATATGTTATCCTTGTTTCAGGTATACGTGCCGTTACTATATAACGAGCATATTCACCTTCTTTTTCATCAGTTCGACTATATTTAACATCTTCTAAATCAAAAATTTTTGGCTGCATTTGAGTTACAAAATCATCAAATCCCCAAAAATCATCAAATTCATTTTGAACAGTTACTTTTGTTGGTGGATTAACTTCACTTGCATAGTCATCTCCAAAACTGCTGCTGCAATATTTCTTTTGGGTTTTATCTTCTTTAAGGTATACCTTACAATATGCTGTTAATGTATCTGTTCCCTCTTGACCGCCGTGATTTAGACTTGGATCGCAGAAATTAAATCCATAACCGCTTTGGAAGTGATTTGGTTTCCAATTTGGACTATCTTCGTGAGAAAAGTTTTTCTCATAATAGTTTCCGTTTATTTGGAACGGTTTAATTTCCATACCGGATGTAACAATAATCGTATGTGTACAAGTTCTTTTTTCGCCTTTTGCATTATAAACATAATGGTATCTGTATGTTTTAAATCTTATCTGACCGCTTGAACAATCTTTTTCTATTTCGCTCTCATCAGGTCTATTTGATTTTACAACAATTTTTACAATCACTGTCGGTTCTTCTTCTGTTACATCTACACATACTTCATTTGGAATGTTTTCGGTGTAGGTATTAATTACTTTTCCATCCTTATGCGTTATAACAACTCGGACCAAAGTATATTCAGCAGTATTATAATCTATTGTTGTACAAATCTTTTTTACCTCTTGTCCTGTTACACTTTCACCCGGTATAATCTTATCATCATCTACCGGATTATCATCTTCGTCTACATATCTTTTTATAATCTTTGTAGGTGCATCATCATCTGTATCACCGTCACCGTTATCTCCATCGTTTGGAGCAAGATTTACGTGTAGAATTCTCTTAGGACGTACTTTTTTAATTGGAACAACAACATCATTTCCTGTACCGGTTGAGACTTCTTCTTGTTCGTCATCTTCAAGAACAGTATATCCTTTAATTACATAACCCGGTACACTGCCAATCGTATAATTAATATTGACTTCTTGCTGACCTGTTTCAAACGGATTTCCGTTAACTGTTTCTTGCTTAACAACAGTATTTGTTGAGTTATCTATGTATTTTACTTCAAGTTGTGGTAAATCATCACCAAAATACAGATTAACTATTTTATGCAATGAACCTGCTGTTTTTGCAAACTCAAATATTTCACTGTATTGTGTAGATTTATCGGCTATTTGAGATTTTTCGATATTACCGGTATCGGCATCTACAACTTCATATGATACAAGTTGCAGTTTGTCCAAAAACAAACCATCAATAGTAATGTTGTTTTTCTTATCATTTAAAAACTTAGTTACTTGTGCAGTACCGTCATCATTGAAGTTTATAGTAAACAGTTTTTCTGTTACACAACTGTTATCATGATTATCAATCAATCTCATATTAATAGTCGGATGATCGTCTATTGAGAATGATATTTTCAAAGGAAAATGAAAACTGTAACCGACAGCACCGCCATATGTGTAATACCACAAATTGCCTCTACTCTTATACTGCTGTCCTATTCGGATACTGTTACTTTCAAGAGTATCTGCTTGAATGGTATCTTTCCATAATCCCTCTTTATTTACTTGACCTGCCTCATAGTTTGGCAGTATCATACCTTCAAAAATAGTACCGTTTTTGCCGATATTACCGTATGTAAAACCGTTAAATACATAACGGTCCGAATCATATGTATCATATCTCGGATCTTCAGGTTCAATTACTTCCAAAGCACCATAATGCTTCTGTACCTCATTTTCACTTTTCGGTTTATCTTTCTGCCACATTGAAAAAATAACACTGCTGTATGGATATTGAGCTTTTGGTAAAGTCGGTGTTTTTGAATAATCAATGTATGGTAGTTTTACATTTTCATCATATTCTTTACCTTTTTGTAATTGAAACTTCGGTCTCATTTTCAATGCAAGCTGAGGTTCGCCGTTTTCATCCGTTGTCCAACGATATTCAACTTGACTGTTTTCAAATATCTGCTCTGCTTTTTTTTCTGCAATGCTTTTACTTGAATCATCTTCATCAACATCAATATCCAAATCAACATCAAACTTCATTTTGATATTATTCGGATTACCACCGTTTCTTAGATAATCTTTTACATTGTCCGGCATTTCGTAATACGAACTTTCAATAGGTTTAACAACTTCCGTTCCATTAAATATTACGTTTACTTCATTATCCGAAAGCTCGCCTAAACTGCTTTTCCAAATGGTATTATTACCGTTGTTTTCAATAACATCTTTATCTACATATCTCCAAAAATCTATATCTTTGTTATATGTATAAGATAAATCGTCTGTAACATATTGATTAGCTGACCAATCAACTGTCTGCCAATCTGTTGTTTGAACTTCTGCCTTAGCTGTTAAAGGTATTGTTATACAAGAACCAATGACTGCCAAAGACATTATTGCTGATATTGTTTTTTTCAAGTTCATTTGAACCACTCTCCTTTTAATGTTTTAAAATTTAAACCTTTGATTTACAAAGTAAACGCTTGAAAAAAAGGTCAAAAAATAGATATAGGAGTTAACCTACATCTTTTAACCTTATTTCACACAATAGCTGCTACAATCATATGAATCACCTACTTTATACTAAGATGCCCCTGCGAAGAGAGGCATCTTATCTGTCACTTAATTGTCTTAACCAAATATTTTTTGAAGTTCTTTTTCATCAAGGTTTGTTCCAAATTCATCTATATATTCTTTATATGATTTACCCTGCTGCCAATTATCATATTCATCACTACCGTCATAACAACGGTTGAAATAAACATGATTTATTCTTACAATTTGTCTTTTTCCGTCAACAAATTCATTTACGCCGTTAACATAGACAATAATTCTTGCAGTTTCGTTAACATCAGAAGTTATATCCTTTGGCAAAAGTTGAATTGTAATATCATGCATATCAGGGATCTCAATCGTATATTCACCCGGTTCTGAGTAACGTACATCATTCACAACAAATTGCCAACAGTCAGGCAAAAGGTCAGGAATAGTAAATATTGCTTGTTTTGTATCTGCATCATATGTTAGAGATTGCAATACGACATCTTCAAGTTTTATTGTCTTTTCAGAACATAGATAATTACGACCAAGATAGTCTTCAACATCGACTACCCCTTCTTTAAGACCATCAACACTATTACTCATACCGAAAAGATCACTCATACTAACCTGATATTCTTTCGGTACATCATCACGGATTGGAGAAGTCCAAGTGATTTCTTTGCCCTGATACATATATGTTCTCTTACCTTTTGTTTCTCTCATGCTTTGATCTACCAATCTAACCAATACAGAGGATGCTTCAGCACGAGTTAGCTTTCTGTCACCGTGAAAACTGCCGTCCTCGTAACCGCTTAATACACCCTTGCCGTATGCTTGAAGAACATAATCCTTATATTCATCAGGAATATAGTCATAGTCTTTTAATGCTGCTTTGTAGACATCAGTATTTTCAATTTTTTCTTCGCCCAAATAATCCATAGTTCTTGCGATGAGTTTTGCCATATCAAAACGGCTCATTTCATCCCTCGGACCGCCGAAGTTGTAATCTTCAGTATCCATAATTGAATTATCATATTTGATAAGCCCTTTATCAAGAGCAAAATTCAAATACGGTTGAGCCCAATCGTCCCAAGCATGATGCCAACGGTAATCAGCATTATATGGTTCTTTACCGCTTAGAACTGCCGGTGTAAATTTATAAATTTCATATCCATCTTCAACAGGTTCAATCTTATCTTCCAATGGATTTATGATAAGTCCGACAACTGTTTTAGTGAATTCCTGATAAGTAATCACATTATCAGGGCGAAATGTTCCATCTTCGTAGCCACTGAAAGCTCCAAGTCCGGTGATTTTGTTAATATAGCTGTTAGCCCAATGGCTATCACTTACATCTGAATATGTAGATGCGAATACAGGGATAGCTGATGAAGCAATAGTAGCTGTTGCCAATATGGCAGTTATGATTTGTTTTGTTCTCTTTAACATATTTAAAACCCCTTTCAAAGTTAAATTATATTTCTTTTCTTTATACCTATATTATACCACATTTTACTCTCAAAGTCAATACCAAATTGTAATATAACGTATTAAATTTTATTTTTTTGATAATTTTTCTACTATAACAGACAACTCTGCCCTTGTGACATAATTAGTTCCTCTAAAAGTCCCATCTTCATAACCTGTTATAATTCCTTTTGCATAAACTTGTGCAACATACGGTTTGCATAAGCCGCATACATTATTCCAATCTGATATTTTATTTGTATATTCGTCTGTATTATCTATATGTTCACTACCCATATACTCAATAGCTCTGGCAACTATTTTACTCATATCTTCTCTTGATACCAACATATTCTTGTATGCATATGCAGTATCGTTGGTATTAAGTATTCCTGAATTCAATGCGATATTCAAATATGGTTGTGACCAATTGTCCCAACGGTTTGTCCAATAATCACGATTAGGTATATCATCATTAAGATTATCAGATGGAATATCGTTTAACTTATCTTTCATCAATGAAATAATCACTTTGGTTAATTCTTCGTGTGTTAATTGTTTGTCCGGTTTGAAAGAACCGTCCTCATAGCCTTCAAAGATACCATTTTCAGTTGCATTTTCAATATATGTATACGCCCAATGGTTCTCAGGAACATCATTGTAGTCTTGTGCAAAAGCCGGTATTGAAAAAGATATTGCTGCGGCGGTAAGTAATGGTATTAGTTTACGTTTGATCATTTTATTCACCCCTATTTTAATATTTGTTTACATTTACATTATACAGTATTTACGAACAAACTCAACCATTTTTTTGTATTGATTTTTGATAATAATCAAATGCTTGATCAAATCGCATAGTTCTTCTACATACTTTATTGCATTCAGCATCAGGAAAAGTTCTAAACCAACCGTCAAACGGACAATAGTATGTTGTTATCGTATCATTTGATTTTTCTATTGTATACAAATGTTGCTGACAATTATTGAAACTAAAATATCCGATTGTATAATTGTTATTTTCTTTGAATTCGCCATTGTTATATTTTTGCTCTCGAATTTTAATTTTTGCTTGTTTTTGAGCATATGTATATTGTGGCAATCTCTCTATAACTTTTGATATTTCTTCTTGTTCATCTTTTGTTAAGTAAATTCCGCCGTGAGTGTACTTATTTATGTTTGAGAAAGATAAGTTAGCCCAATTTTCGTATAATCCACCGTTGTAGAAATTATTTTGAAATACAAGAGAATCATTATGAATTATCGTATTACAAAATGAATTATCGTATAGTTTCTTTACAATAAAATCAGAATTATCAAGATGATTATATAACAATGTTCTTATATAGTTCATATGTATGCTATTCTGATAAAAAGGATTTTCCATTTCGTACACTTCATTGCCTGCCTGAACAGATAATGTTTTATCACGAATGTTCCCGGTTATTGTTCCTACCCTATTTTTTACTTCACAAACATGGATTCCAAATTTTGAAACAATCAACATATCAATTTCAGCAAAATTATCATTACCGAGTGGAATTATCACACTTGTATACACTTTTGCATTTTCATCTAATTTTTTAAATCTTTTTGATAATTTCTTAAATACAAGATATTCACCGTATACACCTTTATCAAGCAATTCTGATAAATCAGCTTTTGTTTGCTGATACCATTCGGATTTTTCATAACAGAAAGTTAAATGTAATTCTTTAAATAGTTTAAATTTTGAATATATCATTATTGAAAGAATTATTATTATCCAAACTAAAGCAGATATTATGTATTCTAAACATAAGACAACATTAGTTGATAAATTAATATGTTCTATTATAAAACAAATTAGTGAACTTATAGCTCCTGATAAAAAATAAATCAAACAGCCAAACCCACATCCATTTCTACAATTTTCGTTATTATTCACTATTTGTTTTGCAATTTTAAATTTGGACATTTTTATACCTCTTTCTCATTTTTTCTATATTATACCATAAAATCTCTAAAACGTCAAAATGTGATAAAAAAAGAGCTGCTTAGTTTTTTCCAAGCAGCTCAAAAATTTTTACATATAAATATCTACTATGTCTGACAATTTATCAATAATTGTTTTAATCACCTCTGTATGTGTATCATATACTGATGAAATTAATATAGCATTTTTATTATTCGGCTTTATATGTATATCCGGGAATAATTCCATTAATTCATTAATTGCATCCATAGTTGACGTAAAAACCAACAAATCTATACATCCAAAGAATTCTTTACTTTTAAATAACCCGACTCTAATATACTTAAAAATATCAGCAGCATTGTTCTCTGCTAAAAATTTTTTTGTATACATCGGCATAGTATTTAGCTTGATTTTTGTTACATAATTATTTGTACTTTCTGAAATTACTAATTCAATATTATCCAATCTCGTCTCCACCCTTCTTTTTTATCAGTTATACTTGAAAATCAAAAATAAATTATTAAATTTGTTTATATGCTCATAGTATCCCTCCTCTACTGTATTTGTTAAATAAATAACAAAAAAACAGGAAAATACAGTTGTTCTACTGAATTCTCCTGTTCATTGAACTTCATATGGCTAAACTGATTGTGTGATTTTTGAAAATTCCCTACTATTATATATAATAAAGAATATTTACCAAATTATTTCGGCAGTTTCTACCATTTATATTGACAATTCATCTCACCGTTTTGCTAACACGTTAATAGCTAAAATGAGTATACTTGTCAATTTTTTAAAATATTTAATTGTTTCAGATTTCATTAAAATTTATATTACTATAATAATATATATTTTTACAGTACAAAAGTCAATAAAGATTCTATGAAAATAATATTACAATTATATTGCAGCTTGTTCTAAATTAGTTGCATTTAACCACTTTAATTCATTATCTTTTTTTGTTTTTAATGTTTCTACTACTGCATTTGCTAAATCCTTTTTGTTTTTTAGTGCATTAAGAATATATTCATCAATTGTATCTTTGGCAAGCAAATGAATATAAGTACATTTATTGGTTTGACCGATACGATGTATTCTTGCCTTTGCTTGAATATAATCTGCATAATTAAAAGTAAGACTGTAAAAAATCATCGTTGAAGCGGCGGTAAGTGTTATACCCATACTTGTTGCTTGAATTTGACCAACAAAGACTTTACAATCAGGATTAGTTTGAAATTTTATTCTTTCAGCATCTCTGTCTTTTGTTTTACCGGTTATAACTGCTGTTTCAATCTTTTTCTTTTTTAACATTTTACATATAGCATCAATTTCGGCTGTAAATTTTGCCATAATAACAACTTTTTGATTTTGGGAGATTAGTGTTTCAACCAATTCTTCCAATGTATTAAGTTTGCTGTTTGAAACATTTATATACTTGGCAGCTTTATCTCCTTTGATAAAACCACCGGTTATTTGCTGTAATCGAAGAAATTTGGTTAAAATGCTTTTAATTGAAACGGTATTGCTTTTTGAAAGTTTTAATTCACCTTCCAATACCGATTCGTATGCTTTTATTGCATCTTTTTCTAATTGGATTGGAATTGCAACGTCTGTTTCTTCCGGAAGGTCTAAAGCATCATCCTTTGTTACTCTGTATGCAACTGAATGTGCTTTATCTATTAACTCTTTCATATTAAGCCAAGCAGATGTTCTGTAATGAGTACCACACCACTCTTGTACAGAATACTTATCACGAAACTTATCATAATCATATCCGAACACTTCAGGACTAATCACTCTGTATTGTCCAAATAAATCAAGAGGATTATTTTGAACTGGCGTGCCGGTCAAAATCATTCTGTAATCTGCAACAGCAGCTATATGTGATGCTGCTATACTTGCTTTTCCGTCAGGTGATTTAATTTTTGTGCTTTCATCACAGATTAAAAAGTTCGGATTCCATTCAAGCAATTCATCTTCAAGTCTATACATACTTTCATAATTAACGATAGCTACCTTTAAACAATCTTTATAATTTGAAAGTTCATCTAATTTCTTTAATTTTTCAGCTTTGTTTTTTTCATCTATAACAACGCTCTTAACAGCAAAATCAGCGAATTTATTTAGTTCCTCTGTCCATACCCCTAAAATTGACTTAGGAGCTAAAATAAGAGCTTTTTCTACTAAGCCGTTTAGATAAGCTCTGCCTAATACAGCAATAGAAGTGAGAGTTTTTCCACATCCCATTTCAAATTCAAGTCCGTATCCCGGTGATTTTTTTTCTGATTCAGGGAAAATTCCCATCATATCACAAGCTAAAGCATAACCATCGGTTTGATATGAATATGGTTTAGCTTTTAACGGAAGCGGTTGTTTGGGTTCAGGAACAGAAATCGCAGTTTTTTCTATATATTTATCGAAAAAGTTGGGAAATGTACAGCCTAATATAGAAAGTTCGTTGAGAACATACTTATTATATGGTAATCTCCAAATTTTTTCTTTTCCATCCCATATGGCATTTCCTATTTCTTTTATACAAAATCTAAACATATAACTGTCATATACCTTAAATTGTCTTTGTACTTTATCAACAGTTGCGTACATAAACATCATCCTTTCACAATACAAATATCACAATATGTATTTAATTCACTCAATATTATCCATACATATATTATACTACAAATCAGCATTTTTTTCAAGATTAAATTGTATATTTACCGTTTAAAATCTGATTTTTTTGAATGGCAAATCTCTATAATGTCAAAAAAGGATAATGAAAAAAACGCATATAGTCAATACGGTTTATACTATACAAAAGCAGTGTTTTTATTGCTTTGAAAATTCCATAATATAGGTGAAATAGCGGTGATTTTTTTCATTGTCAAAATGATTCAACGGCAGATAATAGATTGTCAAAATGAATTTAGATATTGTCAAAATTGATGTCGTACAATCCCAAAATTGGGCTTAATAATAAAGGTTTTATAACTAAGCTTTGCTTCTAAAAAAGTTCCTCGCCTGCCAAGGAAGAATTGTGGCGGTAGCCATAAAAAAATTCTAAGTTTTAAAAATATATTAAATAAACGTGTATTATATATACGTGTACGTGTACGTGTACGTGTACGTGTGCGTGTGCGTGTGTATGTGTACGTGTATGAGCAATCTGTCTTTGCTTTTTCACTGGTTACTTTTCACAACGACTTATCAAATCTTCTGTTTCGGCAAATATTGTTCCCCCCTTTTGTTCCAAATGCTGAATTGTTGTTTTGAATTTCCACTTATTGTTGAATCAAAGCCCTTGTAACGACTCATGTGATTATTTTTTGCTTGAATAATTCGACAGTCAAACATTTTCATTGCAACAGAAGCCGTTGTGTTGAGGACCACAACTTTATCCTTGGCAGTCAAACCGGTTGCATTTGTATTATCAGCTAAATATCCGTCATCAGCTATTTGTATTATCCGGTTCGATTTTAAGCAGTTATTTGTTTGATAATCGGCTTGTTTACAGGCTTTTTGCAAATTATTCACCTCACTGAAAGATTGTTAAATTTTTATTTACCGCCATTTGCTTATGAAAAAGTAAAATTTTTGGTCTAAATAGGGACTATATTAGTGAGAGGGCAAGTGAAAAAAGCATTAAGAACAGCATTTGCAAAAAATACTATTGTCAAAATATACAAAATCTCAACGAAAAATTAGATAAAAGTTAAATTTAATACACCGAATTACAATTTGACATTGATAAAAATGTGAAATTATGTTATAATGCAAGTACAGTTAAACTTTCAAACAACAAAAAACAAGATTAAGGGATTATAAGGAGTGAGTAAAAATGATTAAAGAGGCATTAGATGTATGGATGTGGATGTTTAATATCGGATTATCCGGTAATGAAGTGCTTATATATGCGTATATATACGATTGTTCGTCAAGGGGCAGAGTATTTACACATAGCTATCAAGAAATCGCTGACAGTATCGGTTCAAGTGAACAAACTGTACGAAGAGCCATTGACAAAATGCTTAAACTCGGTGCTATTAAAACCTGTATTAATCCTAAAGACGGACAACGAGTTTTTGTTCATTCCGCTGATTATATCAAAGACGTTAAGAAAACAGATTATACACTGTAAAACGTAAAATACAAGATAAGGAGCAGACGAAAATGTTTAATTTTAGAATATACAACTGGATGTCAAAATCATTGAATTTAAAGAAATTCACATTGCTTATATACGCATATGTGTATAGTTTTACTAACCACGAAGGCGGTTTTTTTGAATGTACGATTGAAACTATATCGAAAAATTTAGGTATATCAAGAAATTCTGTAGGTACTGCCTTGAAATATTTATCAGACAATAATTTTTTAATTAAGACTACATACACATATAAAAATTTAAAACGTGTTAAATATATGCATAATCGTGATATTGCATCAAAAGCAATTGCTGAATGTGAAGAAAATACAAAACATAATGCTATGGCTTATATTACAATTTATGATTGGATGGTGACAGAATATCATCTATCCGGTCATGAGCTGATTACGTATGCTTTGATTTATTCGTTTAGTAATTCACAAAAGCAATATTATCAAGGCACATTGGATTATATTTGCAATCGCTTTAACTTGGATATTCGCACAGCTTATCGTGTAATAAATAACCTTGAATCTAAGAATATGATTACGCTTTATGGCAAAGGAAGAAAAGAAAAAGTGTATAGAACGAATTTTGACTATACCCCTGATAACGATATTATAAGCGAATATGATGATCTTGAAGAAACTTTTGAAACCAATAACAGTGAGAAAAAAAATGATTGTCAGAAATCGGATTTTGATGATATTGATGCAATTTTGCAACGTGAAATAGAGCAAGAAACAAAGCAAAATGAGACTGAAAAAAATAGTTCGCTTGATACAGAGAAAGCAGTTGAATCAGAGCCGGATTATGAAAAAGACTTGCAGTTGTTAGAAAACTCAATTGCGTATTTTTGTGATACACACGGTGTAAACTTGGATGAACTGGCTTATATGCTTGAGGAGGATTATATTAATCGTTCTCGCTTGCATAAAGTTATTGAGCTTGTCAAAGACCGACAGCAAAAAGAATTAATCAGCGAGAAAAAGAAAGCCGATAAGAAAAAAATTGTAGCTAATCGCAATATGAGAAGAATGCTCGCTAAAAACAGACGAAAGGCTTGTTAAAATATAGTAAACTACCATACACTATAAAGGTATGTGGTTTTATGATAAATTAATTTATTAAGAAAGTGAGAATACTCGTCACTTTAGTGATGAGATGAATCACCATTTAGAGAATATACATACGAGGTGATAAGTATGGAGGTAGTTACAGTAAAAAATTGGAGATATTAAAAATTGAAAAAGTAAAGGGGTGAATACAGTGGAAAAGGCTTATAAATATCGTATTTATCCAAATAAAAGTCAAAAAATTCAAATTGCTAAAACATTTGGATGCTGTCGTTTTGTGTATAACTATTATTTAGCTAAACGTATTGAGTTGTATGAAAAGAATAAAGAAACATTCTCATATGTTCAATGTGCAAATGATATGAAAAAACTCAAATCTCAATTGCAATGGTTAAAAGAAGTTGATTCCACTGCACTTCAATCAGCACTTAGAGATTTAGATATGGCATACAAAAAATTTTTTAAAGAACATACCGGTTATCCTAAATTTAGGTCAAAGAAAACATATAGATTTTCTTATAAGTCAAAACAAGTAAATGGAAATGTTCAATATTGTGGTAAATACATTAAATTGCCTAAACTCGGAATGATTAAAACAAAAAATAAGTTAGTTCCACAAGGAAGAATACTTAACGCAACTGTTTCACAAGAGCCGAGTGGTAAATATTATATATCACTTTGTTGTACAGATGTTGATATTAAACCATTAAAGCGAACAGGAAATTCTGTAGGATTGGATTTAGGTATTAAAGAATTTTGTATTACATCTGATGGTAAAATGATAGAAAATCCTAAATATCTTAAAAAGTCATTAGCTAAACTTGTTAAATTACAGCGAGAGCTATCTCGAAAACCAAAAGGTAGTTCAAACCGTAATAAAGCAAGAATAAAAATTGCACGTCAACATGAGAAAATTGCTAATCAGAGAAAAGATTTTCTGCAAAAGTTATCTACTGAACTAATTAAGGAAAATGATATTATCTGTATTGAAGACCTTCAAATAAAGAATATGATAAAAAATCATAAACTTGCCAAAAGTATTGCAGATGTATCGTGGTCTGAATTTGTAAGGCAACTTGAATATAAAGCAAATTGGTATGACAAACAGATTGTTAAAGTAGATAAGTTTTTTGCAAGTTCTCAGATTTGCAATGTGTGTGGATATATAAACAAGGAAACTAAAAATCTTGGTGTAAGGAAATGGGATTGCCCTTGTTGTAACATACACCACAACAGGGATATAAATGCTGCAATTAATATCTTAAATGAAGGATTAAGAATATTAGATGTAGCTTAAATTGAAATATAAGAACCGTCGGGACAATGGGGTTAGCTTAGTAAATATCTTTTCAATAGAAAAGAGTTCCTAAGAATCTCGTGACTTTAGTCATGAGAGGTTCAAAAATACATAAAGAGGAGGATTATAAAATGAAAATTATGAGAAAACTATTAGCCGGTGTATTAACCACCACAACGTTGTTTGCATCATTCGGTGTGAATGCTGAACCAAATGAGGCTCGTTATAAGCAATTACATAATTTGTTGGAAGAAGATACAAATGAAATTCATGTGATTTATAACGATAAGGTTATTGACAGCGATGTATCCCCTATTAATGATGATGGACATGTTCTAATACCGTTTAGAGCAGCATTAGAGGGTTTAGGTGCTACAGTGCTGTACGATGATGATACAAAACAAGTGAAAGCAGAAAAAGACGATATTGATGTTTCTTTCAAATTATTGGACACTTCAGTTAATGTATATAAAGACGGCTATACTTCTGTAATGAATTTGGAAACACCGATGCAAGTCATTGACGGTTACACGCTTGTCCCTATTCGATTATTTAGCGAGGCATTCGGATTAGATGTTGATTGGGATGGTGATAAACAAGCAGTAATCATCACAAGTTTACAAAAATTCAATGATGATTTGCAAAATGTTGGTCCGAATATATCTAAATTATCAGAAATGAAAAATGTTAATTGGAATGAAGGTGATTTTGAGTTTAATGTTACTCTTTCAATTCCAAATATTATTGATGATGCAAATGTGAGCGGTACAGCAAGCATCAAAAAAGATAGTGATAAAATATCAATTGATGTAAATGCAAATATAGCAACATCTGATTTTTCAATATCAGATTGTAATTTTAATGTTATTACCGTTGACAATAAAGAGGTTTATTTCAAATCAAACATTAGAGATAAAATCCCTAAAGATTTAGATGTAACAATTCCTGATTTTGTAACTGATTCTTGGGCGAAGATTGATATTGAGAAATATCTTAACGAGGCGAATATATCGGAAAGTGAAAAGGAAGAATTGCAAGCATTTTTAAATGGCAATATTGAAAATATTAATTATACTCAGCTTTCTAAATTATTTATGAAAGATACATCATTGTTCACTTCTTACGGTATGGCTATTGCTTTGGATATGCAAGAAAACTTAAATAATTATTTCAAGGTATCTCAAAATACAGACGGTTCTATAACTGCAACTTTAGATATTTCAACAGATGAATCTAAAGTAATCGCAGATCATATATTTAATGCCGGAACAATGATTCAAACTCTTGATATACATAGCAATATGAAAAAAGATAAAACATCATACACTAATATATCAACATTGAATGGTTCGATTAATTTAGGATTTTTTCAAGTAAATATTAATTCAAATATAAAAACTTCATTGCAGAATACAAATGATATTTCAATTAATATTCCGGAAGCTAACAATGTTACTGATGATGCAATTAATTCTACTAACGAGACCAAAAATAGTGCTGATTCCTTAAATATAAGCATTAAATTTTAAAAGAAAGAAGGTATTAATATGATTATATGTTTGATTATTTTGTGTATTATGTTGGCAGTGATTATTTCTGCAAACATTAAAATTGTACCGCAAGCACATTCGTATATTATCGAACGCTTGGGCGGTTATTATGCAAGTTGGGGTGTCGGACTTCACTTTAAAGTGCCGTTTATCGATCGAATTGCAAAGAAAGTTAATTTAAAAGAACACGTTGTTGACTTTCCTCCTCAACCTGTTATAACAGAAGATAACGTAACAATGCAGATTGATACGGTTGTTTATTATCAAATAACAGATCCGAAACTATTCGCATATGGTGTTGAAAAGCCAATGATGGCTATTGAAAATCTTACTGCAACAACATTAAGAAATATTATAGGTGATCTTGAACTTGATGAAACATTGACATCTCGTGATACTGTAAATACAAAAATGCGTGCAATTCTTGATGAAGCAACTGATCCGTGGGGTATTAAGATTAACAGAGTTGAACTTAAAAACATTATGCCTCCGGCTGAAATTCAAGATGCTATGGAACGTCAGATGAAAGCCGAAAGAGAAAGACGTGAATCAATCTTAAAAGCAGAAGGTGAAAAGAAGTCTGCAATTCTTTTGGCAGAGGGCGAAAAAGAGTCTGCAATTCTTCGTGCAGAAGCTAAAAAGCAATCTGCTATTAAAGAAGCAGAAGGTAAAGCTGAAGCAATTATCGCTGTTCAATCAGCGGTTGCAGAAGGTATTAAAAGAATTAATGATGCTAAACCGAGTGAAGCATATATTAAAATGAAATCACTTGAAAGTTTTGAAAAAGCTGCTGATGGCAAAGCTACAAAGATAATTATTCCGTCAGAAATTCAAAATATGGCAGGTATTATATCAAGTTTAAAAGAGGTTGCTGACAAATAATAGTCGAATGTATTAAAAAAGGACGATTTTAAAATCGCCCTTTTTTTCTTACTTTAAAATATATGTGCCGTAAGGTATATCCATATTAATATCCTTTTCATCAATTTCCGAGAATTTTTCTCGCAAAATCATTGCAACTTGTTGTTCATCACAATCTGCAATAGTTTGATTATAGAATTCTTGATGGTTTTCTTCATACGCCGAGAACCCTTCATTAAGGACTTCACTTAACGGCACAAAGAAACCAACATATTCTAAATGACAATACATATTATCATATTCAGAGGCATATAAATATCCCCAAAAATGAACATATTTAAAGTTACCTATTTTTTCAATATCGAACATTGTTCTATTTAACATTTTTGCTATTGACATAATCTTTTCTCCTTTACCAAGTGATTGTTCCTGCAACATCGAAATCTTTCCATTTATAATATAGTATTTTTGCTATATTTTCTTCAAGATCAAGCAATTGCATTGATGACATACCTTTTTGCTGTGCTGCTGACATAACACCGGCAATACTTAGGTATATATCATCCATATAACAACCACTGCCATTAGAAAAACGTTCAATTTCTTCTACTGCATCTGTAGCTATTCGTTTACCAATACCGGCTTTTTTACAAAAGCCAATCATAGCATTAACCGGATGTTCAATGTAACAATTAGACATTGCTCCCATTGTCTTTTCCATATCAATAAACTTAGAGAAAATGGTATCTATTTCTTTTTCGTAGTTTTCAATACCGACTTTATTCCCTGTTCCAAGTTTATGAGCTACTTTTATACCGGAATTGATACGGAAGTAAGTACCATTCATTTTAAATAGCGGTATAGCAGTCGCAGCGTATTTACCAACATCAGATGAAATAAATCTTATTGCAGGCATAAAGTTTTTGCCATGAAGTCTTTTTGTATGCTTTTGTACACATTTATCATACGCTTCAAGCAAATCGTCTTGGGCTTCAGGTAATTCCCATAATGCTGATGTATAGGTGTAGTTATTTTCTGCCGATACAAATTTTAAGTTGCCAAATTTATCATTTAATGCCCTTTCTGTAATATCAACTAATTTTGATATAGGCATTATTTCGTATAAATCCGATAAACAAGCACATACTTTTTCACCTCGTAAAAGTAGTAGTGAATCACCCTTTGCTACAGTGAAACACTTATTTAGTACTTCTGCAAACAGATATTGAGGCATTCTTGTAAGAGCAGCACCTTTAATCTTAGCTGTTTCTAAGATACTATCAAGTGCAGTATCTCGTACTAAGTATGAGTTTTTACCGTATTTAAGAACAAATCCGGTATTGTTACTTGTATCAACAGCAGACTCTAAAGATACATTGCATTCTTTTTCAATTTCAGGGGCTTCAATTTCTTCAAATGATTTTAGTGTTAATACACTTGAATCAATTTTCGGTATCCATGTTGAATTTGCATCAACATCTTTTATTTCCTCTTTAAATTCATCAAAATCCACAAAAACTCTGTTATAATTATCGTTATTTTTCATAATAAAATTCCTCCTAAAAAATTAAAATTGTTTCTTAATTTCTGTAGTCCCATTCCACATCAGAATTTTTCAAAACTGACTCAAGGAAACTGTTAACTGCCTTTTCAACATCACATTCTAAAGGAATAGGAATAGACATTTCGTATAGCACGTTATCAAAAATCACAACTGTTATATATCTATAATTGCTCATTGTCTACCCCACCTTTTTACTTGATGATTGAAAAATGTACCACCGTAATGTTTAGATACACTTTTCCATTATCGGCTTTGTGAGTCTGCAATTTTCCGGTAAGTATAATTCTGCATTTATCAGAAATACCTTCTTCCAAAAATTTTTGAGCTTGATCGCCGAACATTCGGATAGTAGCCCATAAAACGCCGTTGTTTACCGAATAATGTGTATTCATAAACATATTCATTGCTTTAGTAGAAACAGCCATTCTGCCGTCAATATAAAGCTGATTCTGCTTAGAATTCAAAGTTCTTATTGAACTCATTGTGCCTTCAATTACTGCATATTTTTCGTTGTTGTGTACGAATGTTTGTGTAAACATTTTTTTCCCTCCTTAAAAAATTAATAATATATATATATACCGTTTGTTAAACAGTAAAAAAGAAAATAAAAAAAGAGCAACTAAGCCCGGTTAGGGTTTAATTACTCTTATAAAAAAACTATATTAACGAAAAGAAAACAGTTTTATTATAACTATTTTCGTAAACTTCATATCTTATATATTTATTATAACACAGTATATAATGAAGTCAACAGATTAATTTAGGAATTTGCGTTCTACGAACCATTTTCCTATGTTACAACCGGATATTGCAGCATTTCTCTCAAAGAAAAGATAACTGCATTGATTGTTCACTTGAATAGTATATCTATCCCCTTGCCCTCCTGCTTTCATTGCTGCCGCAGGACGAACATCTAATATTTTGTCAATTATGAATCTATGCCCATCCTCCCAAATAATACTTTTGGGTATCATATGTCCAACATCGTCAAAATCAACAGTAACAGGAACATATACTTTGTATTTATTCATAATAGTCGCCTCCTAAATCACGTTTAAGAAACGTATTCTTTGTATTTATAGGTGAAATTAATTTATATCCTTTCTGTTTTAAGATTTTAAACTTAAAATCTAATAATTCTACCGGAACATTTAATTTAGATGCCACCTGAAAGAAAGAATAATTTTCATTTAGATATTCTAAGACTACATCATCATCTAAAAGCATTTCAGCAGCAAAAATATTCGCTTCATATTCCAAAGTTGATACTTCATCAAATAGTTGAAACTCATGGAATAGATGTGAAGTAGCATTTTTATGCAAAATAGCATGTCCTAATTCGTGAGCTAATACAATATTTTGTATTAATTCCGGTAAATCAGTATTAATCGTAATGGTTTTAATCTTACTGTGAGTCAGAAAAAAGCCTTTACAAGCATTTTCGGTTTTGCCCATACCGGAATACATCAGTATAATACTTAAATCACGGCATAGTTCTTTTAAATTTCTTACATCATATGATTTTTTTATACTGTCTACAATATCGGAAATTGTTAAAATACTTAATTTCACCATAGTTATTTATTCCCTTTTCCGTATTTTTCTTTAGCAGCATTTTTACAAGCAAAATATGCTTCTGTAACTGCCTGAAAATATGCATCCTTTGTTTCTTCAGAAATAGAACCACCGGCAAATAAAGCTCTATTTGCATTTAATAATTCGGTAATTTCTTTTTCACCGTTTAAGCCATACTTATCAAAGGCTTGTTCTTTATATCCGGCAATATCTTGATTGTATTGTGGATTGTCTATTTCATCTATGTCTAAATACTCGTATGAAACGTCTAACGCTTTTGCTATTTTATGAATTGCTGATGCTCTCGGAATAGAAGTACCATTTTCATATTTTATAATAGAACGTTTTGAAATACCTATCATCTCACCTAATTGTTCTTGACTTAAATTTTTGCTAAGTCTTTCTTTTCTCAATTTTTCTGCAAACTTCATTTTATCTTTTCTCCTATATATGAACTTTATTTCACTTTTCGCTTGACAAAGTTCACTTTGTATGATATATTCTTGGTGAACTTTATTTCACTTTATCACATTTAACTTCACTTGTCAAGTGAAGTTTTGAAAAAGGAGTAATTTTTTATGGACAGAGTAATCTTGCATAGCGATATGAATAGTTTTTATGCTTCAGTTGAAATTATGTTAAATCCTGAATTAAGAAACAAACCTGTTGCCGTTGGTGGTAGTACAGAAGAACGACACGGTATTATTCTGACTAAAAATCAGATTGCGAAGAAATATGGCATTAAAACAGGTATGGTTAATTGGGAAGCAAAACTACTATGCCCCGATTTAGTTATTATCACACCACATTATGAACAGTATATCAAATATTCAAAAATGGCACGAGAAATATACAGTAGATATACAGATAAAATTGAACCGTTTGGGATGGATGAATGTTGGCTTGATATGACTGAAAGTACAGAATTGTTCGGAAATGGCTTTGATATTGCCAATAATATCAGAAAAACAATTAAGTCAGAGTTAGGTTTAACAGTTAGTATAGGTGTATCTTTTAATAAGATATTTGCCAAATTAGGTTCAGATATGAAAAAGCCTGATGCTATAACTGTTATAAACAGAGAAAATTATAAAGATAAAGTATGGAATTTGCCTGTCGAAGATTTATTCTATGTTGGTCCGGCAACAAAACGTAAACTTAATTCTATAGGTGTTCAAACTATCGGTAATTTAGCCAAATTTCCTGTGAATATTCTTAAAGATAAATTAGGCAAGAATGGAATTATGTTGAGTGCATATGCTAATGGAGCAGATACTTCACCTGTTATGCCACAAGATTTTGAATCACAAATAAAATCTATTGGACATGGTTTAACATTTGTTAGAGATTTAAAAGATAATAATGATGCTTGGCAGGTAATATTTGAACTATCTCAAAATATTGGCAAAAAGCTCCGTAAACATCATTTACTGTGTGGTGGTATACAATTATCTATCCGAACATCTAATCTGTGGTATAAGCAATGGCAGAGCCTTATAGATGGTAACAGTAGAAGTGTACGAACAATAGCCCATACCGCTCAAAACTTGTTAGAAACACATTTTAATTGGAATGATACTATTCGGTCATTAACGGTACGAGCGATATATCTTGTTCCTGATAATATTCCCTATCAAAGAAGTTTATTTGTTGATGATGAAAAAAATGAGAATACAGAAAAATTAGAAAGGACCGTTGAAGTTTTAAGAAATAGATTCGGTCCGAATACTATAACATATGCTTCTTTGCTTAATAATGATAAGATACCAAATATTCGCTTGGAAGAAATGATTATGCCGAAACTATTGTCAAGATAAAAGGGTGCAAACAATATGTTTACACCCTTTTTTGCTTATAATGATAAACAAAAATTACCTTCTTCGTTAATTTTGAATTTTATCGTCTTTATATATTTGTCTATAAAATTCTGTCGTTCATTTTCGGTTGCATTAATGCGACACTTTTTATATAATTGATCAATGAATAATCTACTGTTTAATTCACTCCAATTACCTGTTATATTAAACTTATCTAATTCTTTCTGTAATGCGTCTTTCAGTGCTGCATTATATATTTGAGAAATATTAAATGTTGAAAAATCATCAACCGAACAATAGTATATACGGTTTTCCCTAAGTGTTTCTTTTATATTTTCTCCGCATTTTGAAGATTCAATCATTACCAAAAAATTAGCTGTCGGCAATGATGAAATAAGTCCCCAAAAATCAGAATCACTGGAAAATAAGATAAACGAATCAACATGGTTTTCGTAAAACTCTTTACATACTCCGGCAGTCAATTTAATGTCCACCAAAGATTTTGCATAGGTTACTCTTTCAACATTAATATGTTCTGTTTCAATATCAGTGAATTGCTTTAATAATTTCCAAGCGAATGTAGTATTTTTATCGTCATATAATATGATTTTACTAATTTTACTCAATTCATTCGGATTTAATCCTTTTAATACAGAATATAATTTATATACATCTGCGTTTTCACAATCAACAACAATAATTGACGAGTCACTGTTATCAATAAAATTATATATATTCTGTTTTATTCCGTCATTTGCATCATATATTTTTGAATTATCGTCAAATACATCATTATGTAATTGATAGAGAAGATTAAGTAATTTCTTATCATTCATAAGAATATTACCGTATTCACCTTGATTCCAATGAATATACATTTGGAATGGATAATTGTTTAAATTATTTTGAAATTTTGCACCTTCTTCTTTTAAATATTTTTGAGCTATTGCTTCACCTCCTAAAGTTTTAGGAATAATGAATAAGTCTTTTATGTATTCCCATTTTACCCATTCCGGGAATAAATTTTTACAATCATTAATATGCTCGTTTATTAAAATGCCGATTTTGTATAGATATTTGTCAGCTGAACAATTTGATTGCATTACTTTAATATCATGTTCCATTAACCATGTTATTTCATCATAATTAAAATAGTCTATGGTATTGATATTTTTCATATTATATTGTATTTCTTTTGATATATATTTATAATGCAAAAATAATGTTGTTCTAATACGATTTAAGTACCGTATTTTTAGTGCATTCTCATTTTTAAAAAGCATATCACATTCATTATCAAAATGATTATCTAATGTAAATTTATCAATTCCAATTAAGAATGCTAAAATTGCTGAAATTTTTTTCTTTAGTAACATTGACTTTCTCCCTTCTAAATTTATTATGTTATTATATATTATACAATGTTTTACAAATCTTTTCAATAAAAAAAACCACATACACTAATAATTAGTGTATGTGGTAGGTAGATCAATCAAAAAAATCAATATAGTTGAAGTATGTAAGTAAATCAGTATAAGCGATAATTACATAGTCTGCCGAATTTGTTTCAATTACATTATTCAGTTTATAGAAGTCAACAATATACTTGAATTGTTCTAAATCTTCTTGTGTATACTCCTCATTTTCGACTAAATCAACCCATTCTTCAGGATTAACAAAGCACATATTTGAGTCACTTTGAGCTAATCCCATAAATATATATTTTAAAAGTTTATTTGGAATGTAAATCAGTCGAGGTTTATTAAGAATATTATCAAGATTTTCTTCTATATACTTTTTATAAACTGTCATTTCCTGCTCAGGTTCAGTAAAATCAATAGAGTTATATTCAACTGAATCCGTACTTTCGATGATGAGCTTATCGCCAAGATAGACTGAATAATCGAAATACTGTTCATCATCAACGTGATAAGTTTGATTAATTTTTACTTTGATATTTGTGTTTTTTACTGTAAATTCGTACATATTTAAAATTCTCCTTTAATATTTTTAGTCCTATTTCTCAAAAAAGAGAAACAGGACTATACATTTTAGCATCTAATCAAGATATAATCTTTGATTACACTTTCCCAAATATCATTATCCGGAAAATTGCAATCTTTTTTATCCTCAAACTCATCTGCCAAAATTTCTTTTGCAGAAATCAAACTTGAATATAATTCGTAATCATTATAATCAAGTTCTTTTTTAGCATCATCATCTTCGTTTAAACCGAAATATTCATTAACCTGATTAACAGCATCTTCTACGTAAAATGAATGCTGCATTTCACGAAAGATTTTGTATTTTTCTTTATATGTAAGCATCTATCATTCAACCTCCTTAAAAAGTTTACGACATTCTTCGCTATGATAAATAAATACCATAGAAATGTAGTCGTTAGCCAATACTAATGTTGACAGCCATCCGTCTCCTAAATTATCTGTATATTCGGCAATTGCCGGAATAGAGATACAATAACCATCAAGTGCTTGTTTCATTATTCTGACGTTATCTTTAGGTTCAACGTATATTTCAACATCTGAATCGTTTTTCTTCAAATATTCAATATATCCGTTTATGCGTTCTTGAATTTCTTGTTTCATTTTAGAATTCCTCCTTTAAAAATCACGTTTCCAACTTTTATCTTTTCGATTGTATGTTTTTTTGCTTTTAAACACCTGAGTTGCCGGTTTTACCATACCCCAAGTATTTCTGTCAATCGAATTGATTTTCTTTTGAGCTTTTTTGCTCATTTTCTTTTTAGTTACAAATTTCTCCATTCATAATCACCCCATTAAATAATTCACTGCTTTAAAAGAAGCAAAAAAGTACATAATCGCAATACAAACAGCGATTGAGATAAGTAAAAGTGCAACTTCTATACAAAGTTCACACCAAAACTTTTTTGCTTTTTCTTTTTGAAAATGCTTTTTTAATTTAATTTTCGTTAAATTATCCATACTATCTTACTCCCTTAAAAGTCACCTTCCGTAATCAATTTCATCATATTTGAAATATTGACTTCTAAACCACGATGTTCAAGTATCGTACTTAGATTAACGATATTTTCATCATTGTAATGGGTATAAGAAAAGTGTGATAAGTCACAATACTCGTTAATAAAAATTTCACGAGTCTTTTTATTGAAATATATAATTCCGTAATGACCGTTACCTTGCTTTTTATAGTCATTATATTTATTAACTACATGAACAACATCTGCTGCTTTACAAACCATATTGAATTCCTCCTTATATTTTTACGTTTTCCTTTATTCTTCGTCAAGACGTTGTTGGTATTGGGTGAAGTACCATTCTAATTCAACTTTAAACACATTTATAGCTCTTTGGGCTGTTTCTCTTGTAGTAAAATACACATCATTTAAACATCTTTCACAGAAATTTGGAATTACATTGAACATATTCATAGCATAGTCATATCTTATAGTATATTTGTGAATATCCTTATTTTTCCAATTTATCGCCCTATCATTCAATGCCTGCCACTGTCTTAAACAGCACAATAATCTGTCTGCTCTTGCATTGTTCTTGGCAATCTCATAGTCACTATAATAGTTGCCGCTATCGTAAAAACCTTGATCCACTATATCTTTTTCTTCTTTCACCCTTTTCCACTCTTTCATAGCCAGTCTTAGGTTTATCTATAGTTAAACCTAAAATTTTAGCTTGTTCTTCATTGATTTCAGTTTGTATAGTTTTACCGTTTGCTGTTATTTCAATTTTCATTTTCTTATTCCTCCTTTGAATTGGTTGTTGCTTTTTAAATTAACTTTCACTTTAAATTTTAATTTGAACGTAAAAAGTCTTTTTTGATTCCTCCTTATGAAATTTAATAGATATATATAATCCGTTTTTTAAAACGGTAAAAAAGAAAATAAAAAAAGAGCAATCAAGCCCTTATTAGGGTTAGATTACTCTTTAAATTTAACTATATTAGCATAAAAGAATACATTGTATTCTTAAACCTTCATACTTCTTAATATAATTATATCATTTACAATTGTGAAGTCAATATGTAAATACAAAATTATTTTGAATCTAAACGTTGTTTATATTTGGTGTAATACCACATCAAATCATTATGGAATTCTAACATTGCTTTATACGCAATTTCATATGATGAAAAATATATTGTACCGAATGTTTTATAATGACAATCAGACAAAATTTCTATTTGATTTTTAGTATAATTGTAATAAAAATAGAATTTATCCGATTCTTGCTCCCATTCTACCTTGTCTATAGATTTATCATTAAGAGCTTGCCAATGTCGTATTTTTTGAAATAATGTATCTGCTTTTTTATTCATTAAAGCTATTTTGATATTTGAATATACATTACCGGTATTATATTGTTTTACATCATTTTTACTGCCGGTATAGATTTTCTTTTTAATACCATTATTAGAAACGATATAAATAGGCTTATTTTCTACGGCTTCATATCCGGTGTATGATTTGTTTATAAAACCAAAACGTATATATTTAGCATATTCATCTTCAATATTAATTGGTATTAATATACCGTTTAAATTCAAAATTAATTTCATTATTTTCCCTCCATTTATTTAATTTGATTTAAGTTTTTTAATGCTTTTGGATTATCATGAATATTGTCAATTACTTCAATATCTGAGCCATTGATATTGTTCATAAAATCAACAGAAAATGTGCTGGCATCCACAAAAAAACCACCATCATCATAAGTTATAATACCGAATTCCTCATTTTCGGTGAGAATGTTTACTATATCACCCTAAAAAATTTTTCTTCCGTTTCGGTCAGTCAAACCTGTATATTGACCGACTGTATCGGCTATGACCTCAACGGCTTGCATTGTTCGCGGCATATTCCAATCCGCAAACGAATTTACTGTTATTACGTATGATATTTCATCATCTTTCAGGCTGTCATTACTTAAAGCACATACTTGTCGCTTTTCCCATATATGAAAACCACCGTAAATCCATTGATTCGTTTTGATGCTTTTACCTCTGAATAGTATCTCTCGCATTTTTTTGCCCTCCAATAACTTTTGTTTTTAATTTTTACTCTTTTCATATTTTTTTACAATCTCATAAATAGCTTTTATATCTTCAGTAGAAAAACTACCGATTTTATATTGAATAATAGTTGAAATTTTAGGCTTTAGCTGTAATCTTTTAATTTCTTCTTCTGCCGAATTTTTAGAACTATAAAGCAAAGTTGAGATGTCATAATTTTCTTTAGGTCTAAATACGTTTGAATCATCATCATAACAATATTCACTGCTATAACTTTCCAAGCCTTTAACAGTAACATATTTCCGACCAACTTTAGTAATTATAACTTCTTTCATTCGAGGTGGGCTATTATATCCGATATTAGCATATACTACATATACTTTTTCACCCACGTTGAAATCTTTGATTGATTGATTATTCATTTTCGTTTCCTCCTTCATCTTGTGCTATATGATTTTCAAAAAAATGTATATAACTATCTATAGCTGAAGCTGAAAGCATATAATTCAAATCTTTTTGATTCATACTACTGTCAACCGAAAACACATATAATGCAAGGGTATAACCTTTTTTTGAAATCCAATATGAACATTTATCATTGAATGCATTTTTTATAGGTGTAAGTACATATTCACCTATCGTTATTTGTTTAAGTGTTGTAATCATAAAATTCCTCCTTAAATTATTCATTTGATATATATATAAACCACTAAATAGTAGTAAAAAAGAATAAAAAAAGAACAATTATATTTTCCGGTTAGGAATTTATAATTGTTCTATGTTAAACTATTAAATACAAAAAGAGAATATTATATTTCTCTTGAGCACTTCATATTTATACTATAAGTATAACATAGCATATAATTGAAGTCAATATACAAAAAACAGACTCTCATTTATTGAGAGTCTGTAGGCTCTTTCTACATTTAAGTAGATGAGCGAGAAGTGTAAACACTTAAAATGAATTATCATTATTAATATTATATCACACTATATTTGAAAATTCATTAAACTTTACAAATTGATAAAAAATTTTATGAATTAGTATCTTGTTTTTTATATCTTATATATTAGCCCATATACACCGTTACCATAATTCTTATATTGGTCCTTATGTTCATATACAGTGGCTCTTATTCTCTCTCTGTAATGAGGATTTTTCTTAGCTTTAGGATGTTCTTTAAGAAAATCGGCTAAGTCGGATAATTTTGCCGAACCGCCTAATTCTTCAAGTGACATTCTAATAAGATGATGCCAAGTTAATGCTTTACTGTCACATTCTTTCATAGAGATTTGTTTGCTTATTCTTTTTGAAAAATCAATTATGAACGGATCGTTCTTATGGAAAACCAACATATATTCTGTTACAATCGGAATAAATGGTTTTTTATAAGTTCTACTGTCCGAAACACAATTAAACTGTCCTTTAACAATAAAACTTTCAAAATCTCCAATTTTCATCATATCATGTTGCATAGAATGAAATTCACCCTTAGAACGAATATCACCGACTAAAATGGCTAATCTGCCATCTTTTCTTAATGCCATATATAGTTTTTGAATTACAAAGTTTAATTTTTCAATAAAATCATTATAATTTTCACATCGTGACAAATCGTCAGGATTAGCTTTGCCCCACATATTACCACTATATTTTATAATATCGTGATAAGGTGGATGAAAGAAAATTAAGTCGGCACTATCTTCTACATCATTTTTTAAAGCATTCCAATTTCCGATACCGCATTTAGGATTCGGGTTTAAATCGTATAAAACCGAATTTATACCTAATTTATCAGCAACTCCCTTTGAAGTGCCAGAACCACTCATTGGATCAAGCAGTGTAAATTGAGAAACATCTTTACCATAGTATCTTTTTGAAGCAAGTACATATTTTGTAATAGCTTCAATTACTTTAGGCGAACAGTTACCTCTCCATTGATTATTACCTCCATCTCCACGATCAGGAAAAGCCATAAATGAAGTTAATTCTTTCCCTACTCGATGTCTTAAATTTTCAGTGCCTAAATTTTGAACAATATTTTGCCATTCTTCACCGAATTCTTGTTTCAGTAAATTTATTGCTCTATTAAAATTATAATTTGTCATTAAAATTGCTCCTTTCGTAAAAAAATAATAGCTATCTACCCGAAGGTAAATAGCTATTTGACATTACATTATAAAATCCTCCTTTACAATATCAATACGGATAAGTCGTTCCCACTTAACAAAGCGGAACTCTGCCTTATCCTCAGTACCGTCAACTTGCTTAATAAGCACTCGGTCATTAACTGCCATTATGACCGGTTTGCCATTAGCCAATTTAATGAACTGCTGTTGCAAATTAATTGGTGCGACTATGGCAATTATATCGCACTCATTAATTTCGTCTTGCAATTCGTAAGCTGATTGAACTGTCTTGTTTACTTGTATAATTTCCACATCGCCAAGAGCAGCTCTCTGCTCCGGTGTCATTTCATGTCTACTAAACCACAATACTTTTTTCTTCATAATTATTTTCTCCTTAATTTTTAATTGCATTAATGATCAGAAAAGACGTTTGCCTTCCATATAGCCGCCGTCTTTTGTTCTTACAACATCAAATATGGCTGTAACATTGCCATACATACGCTCCTTTGAATACCCTTGTTCAAGAGTATCCACTAATTGGCATGATTCATCTTCATACCAGAATATAAATTTATTCATTTTAATTTCCTCCTTAAAAAACAATAAGAGAGGTATTACGCTACCTCTCCATACCAATAAGCAGCCTGATCAAGAACTGCCTTTAAAAAGTCACGAGCCTGAGCTTGAAGCTCATCAATTCGATCCCAACCGGTTGGCTCTTCGCCATTCATGATCGGGATTAAACGAAAACCAAGCAAATCAACGGTCAGATGATAAACGCTCTCAGCGTTGTGAGGCATTTCATCAAATACCGTTTCAATGTTGTACGAACAGAAATCAATTGGCTTATGATAACGTGTCATTTTAATTTCCTCCTTAAAAAACAAAAGTTCCGGATACTTTTTTTGTATATAAACTGTCAATAATGGCAGATAATAAAATTAAATCTATAAAAAAAGAACAGACTAAATTCCTTTAGGGTTTGTTAGTCTGTTCTTGAACTTTAATTAAAATCGAAACATGGTATAACCATGTTTCAATAACCTTCATATCTTATATTTTTATTATAACATACATAGAAATGAAGTCAATACTATTTTTCTGCTAAACATAATTTTCAACCTTATTTCTGAAATATTGTTTCTTCGTCAAAACATTCACATTCTATGAATGAAATCGAATGACAATCTTTTAATTTACCATTTTCACAGAACATTGCAAATACTTTATTAATATCATTATAGCTTAATGGATATTTATTGCTCTTATTTTTGAATTGATATATTGAATTAACAATGTCAATATGTTTTTCATCTATAGGCATAAACAAATAAACAATATCTTTACATTTCTTATCAGTTATTTTATAAGCATTCTCAAATGTTATTAGCTTATAAGGAACTTGCATAATAAAATAATAGCAATCTAAGCAAAACTTATTTTCATTATGCAAATTGAAGTCGTATTTATCACCAAGTGCTTTCCAAGCTATAACATTGAATGCAAATTTCGATACTGAACCATCTGCATTTTCGACTTGCCAACCGTTTTTATGGTCAAAAAAAGCAATAACATCGTTATATGAATTACTCATATTATTAGTGACATAAGTAACTTGCACCTTTTTAAAATCATCCGGTAAACTTTCAAAAATACTTATCCATTTCATTATTTATCTCCCCTTTCAGGTTTATATAATCTTATACCATCATAAATTGGTTTTTCTGATATTTCACCCGATTCAAGTTCATCTAAGCCTTTTTCAATCATATACATTTTTGCATCAAAATCATCTAATTTTGCAACAATAAATGCTTCGATTGTTTTTGGCTGACTGATTGCTCCCCATTCTTGGTTATAATGATGTGAAGCGATTATATGTTGTAATTGCTCCAGTTCATCAGAATTTATAATAAAATCCTTTGTATAATCTTCAACCATTCGCACTCCCAACATTAAATGACCGAACAAGTTGCCATTGACTGTATATGATGCATTCCCCATAATGTCAGTATCCAACTCTTTTAGTTTTCCTATATCGTGAAGCAAACAACCTATAATGACTAAACCACGATTAGCCTTAGTATAGATTTGACAAATTCTTTTTGCCGATAAAGCCATTCTTAAAGAGTGATATAGTAATCCTCCATAGCAATTATGGTGCATACTTTTAGCTGCTGACCACCGTAAAAGTTTTTCTTTATTCTTTTCATAAATCTCTTCACCCAATTCTGCTAAAGCAGGAGCTGTTTCAGCAGCTTCGTTGAATAAACTTATACACATATCGAACATTTTCTTGGATTCAATCGGAGCAGTTATAATGAAATCTGCTATATTTGCATTGTTGTTTATTTCAAAGTACTGTAAAATATAACTCACATTACTTTGAAATGTGTTTACGTTAATAGTACACTCTGCAACATTACCTATTACAGCTAACTCTTTACTATTAATACTGTTAAAATACTTTGCAATTACAGTTTGTTCTCCATCCGACAATGAAATGTCACAATATATTGATCCATTTCTTGCTGTTCGTTCTTCTATATTCGTAACTAACAAGTTAGTTACATACTCATTTCCTACTTTCATTTCTTTAAATTTTACCATTTTGTTTCTCCTCCTAAATAAAAAGTAAATTGATTATAAAAAAAGAGCAGTCAATCTTCATTTTCTGAATTTTAACTGCTCGATTTAACTTATTAAATAAAAAGAGAATATAGCTTTAGCCATACTCTCTAAACTTCATATAATCTATTTATATTATATCATATTACTTTTTGAAGTCAATATTTTCTTTTTCTTCAGTTCTTTCTATTATTTCTTCAGCTTTCTTATTAGCGTTTTCTATCCATTCATCAAAAGTCAATTCATTTGTCATTTTACATTCCTCCGATAATCAAAAAATCAGGGCGAGACCGTAGTCCCACCCTTCCAAAGATATTCTTAATGAATTCTTTTGTTAACATATTGATTATACCATACCGAATATTAAATGTCAATTTACATCGAAATTCGGTCCTTGATTTCTGCCATCTTAGCAGAATTAAGTCTTGTATCTCCTTTTACCCTTGAATAAGACAGATAGCCATTCATTCTGTCTATTTTGGTCAGATTACTGCTTCCGCATACAGGGCAAACATCCATCTCAAGTTCTTCATGACCGCAATCATCACAATAAGCTAAAGACAAATTAACCCCTTCATAGAAGCCAAGTTCCATTGCTCTTTTAACAAGTGTTCTGATTGCTTCAATATTGTATCCAATCGGATAACGAACATATTGAATCTTACCACCGTTAAATAAATCCCAAAATCTTTTTTCAAGGTCCTGTTTTTGTATAGGAGTAATATTCTCCGTAACATGGCAATGAAAACTATTAGACACATATTCTCTGTCAGAAACATTTTCAATTATACCATACTTATTTCTGAATTGTTTTACTTGAAGTCCACAAAGCGACTCGGCAGGTGTCAAAACAGATGAATATTTCTATTCTGGTTACTGTTTTGCAACATATCTTCACGTTTGCTAAACGTGCTATCCGTTTCAAATAGGTACTAATCTCCTATCCTACTCTACTCAGTTACTCTCATAATAAAAGCTATAATATTATGATACCTTTTCGATGTCCTCTACACGCTCATTAAAATACTCAAAATGATACCCATGTGAACTTTTAAATCCATATTTATGTTTACATACAGAAGAAATATGACTTGCGTTGTATTGAATACCTAAATCATTACAAGCATCTTTAATTGTTTCATAAATTTTATTGTTTTCCAAACAAATTATTTTTTTTCTATTTCCTCTTTTTAAAACCTTTGATCTATGTATATTTTGTTCTTGTACAGTCATATATTCCAAATTATTTATTGAATTGTTTTCTTTATTCCCATCTTTATGATTTACTGTTAAAGTGCTAATGCCAACAAAAGCATACATTATAAGTCTGTGAACGCATATCGTTATTCGTCTATTATTAAACCAAATATGACACTTTAACCAACCTCTTTTACACTTGTTTTCAGCAACTAATTTATTTCTTTTTTTGTCATAAATATGACCATCAGAGGTTGCATAATATCGTTCATTTGTATTCGGAATATTTTTCATTTCTATATTTCTCATATAACCACCTCCAATATTGATGGTTATCATTTGGTATTTTAATAAGGCACGGTATTGCCTGCTATCCTTTTCAGGACCGTAGGTTTTCTTACGAAGCGTATTCGCCTATGGATAATAGTTATTTAAACTATATAGATTATGATATGTCACATAATCAGTCTTATTTAACTTCTACCGTTAGCCTGTTAATAAAATTAACAGACACCCCTTAGTGAGTTTGATAGTTTTATTACGGCAATCTCATTCACCGTATATCGCATATAAATTACCATCTTCATGCTTAAATTGAGTCACCTTGTCATTTATATACTTCATTACATCTATCGCAAATTGACCATCTTCTACGAGCGATTTACCATTGTATAGTTCTTGTAACTCGTTTAAAGCGGTAATTCCGAAAGATGCTGTAGCAGATTTAAGTATTGGTTTGATTTTATCATCCGGTTTTAGATGCCCACCTAAAAAGCCACCTTGACAATAAGCAAGTGGATTTGTAGATGCTTTCATTTCACCAAGATATTCATAGGTTCTTATATGAATTTTTCTAATCATATTCAAGTAATAATCTAATATTTCATAGAAATCTTTTGATTCTTTTCTTGCTCTCGCCAGTATCATAGGCAAATTAAGCGAGACAGCACCAACATTAAATCTTCCGACAAAAATCGGTTTATCATTATCGTCTGCCGGTTCTATTCCACCTCTTTCAAACCAAGGTGACAGAAATGCACGACAGCCCATAGGTGAAACGATTTTACCGTATTTTTTATAAATTGATGCCACATATCCTTCACCGGTTAAAGATAACCAATCAGGATACATTGTTTTACTTGAACATTCAATTCCTGCTTCAAAAACATCTTCCAAAGGCTTACCTTCACCATGAAGATTTTTATCATAAAGGAATACGATTTTTGGAAATAGTACAGGCTTTTTATAGCCGTCTTTTCCTTGACCGTTCTTTCTTACATTCAACATGGTTATAGATGCCATTTTGGCAAATCGACCTGTTCCTGTTCCTGTCGTTACCGTAATGAACGGATAATCACCTCTGCTTGATGAAACAGAATTAAATTTATATTCCCAACCTTGAAATCCTTGTTCAAAATCTCTTTGAATTTCTTTCAAAGCTATTTCTTCGGCTTTATCCTTATCTAAACCTAACTCAACATATTTTTGAATGTATTTCTTATATGAAAGTTCGGCATAAGGTTCAAGCAGTAAATCAACTGAAGGTATTGTAAAACCCAATGGGTGCATATATTTCTATATTCTTACGTTTTAACCCATTGCAACATATTTTCATGTTTGCTAAACATGCTCACTCTTTCGGTATGTGATTAAATCATACCTACTCTACTCAGTTACTTTCATAATAAAAGCGATAATATTATGATACCTTTTCGATGTCCTCTACACATTTATTACTATTAGATAAAAAAATATATTTTCCTTTCCATTTATTTTTACTATTTATGTATCTATTAATTTGAGTTGGCGATAAGCCAACATTTCTTGATGTTTCATTTATTGATTTATATAAAACTGTAGTACCATTCAATATATCAATAAAATAAACTGATTTACATTTTGCACCTGTTAATGATTTTTTTCTGTGCAAATATTTATATGAATGTTTATTATTATCAGAATAACTCATCCATTCCAAATTATCAGCATTATTATTTTGCTTATTTCCATCTTTATGATTTACAGTTTTATATTTATTGGGATTATTTACAAATGTTTTAGCTACTAAAATATGTACATATAACATTTGCCGTTTTGAATTTTTATTTAAACCTACTTGTAAATACCCATTAATATTTTTTTGAGGTTTAATAGTTTGACCTTTCATATGTTGATATATACCATTTTTTCGTTTAATATTTCTATCTAAACTTCTGATATGACCAAAATTTGAACATTGATATATACCTTTATAATTTTCTATATCTTTCCAAATCTCTTTCATTTTAATTTTACAATTTTTCTAATAGTAAATTTAGCACGGTATTACCTTTATCTCACCATTTTCAGGTTTAGGCTATCTTAGTCAGCTTATTCGTCTATGGTCTATGTCCTATTATCGGTTTACTCTTAATAGGAAGTCTTATTTTGCTGATACCGTTAGCAATCTAATTTAAAATTAGACTACACCAAATAATCAGTTTGTTAAGTGAGTTTTATTACGGCTAAAATTAATAACCGTATTGTTGACTGGCAGCCGAAATAGTTACGTCTCCGATAACATCAAAAGCTGTGTCAAGTGACTTAGGTTGGTTATACCATAGATTACCCATTTCAAAGCCGTCTTTTAAAACATTTTGCATATTAAATAAGCAGCAGTTCATTGTATCACGTCTTGCAGACATATCATGAATGTATATAAATCCGTCACGACACGCTTGAAGTTCTTCTGTTGTAAGGAAAAACTTCTGATATAATTCCTTATTAAGCTGATTAAAAATCAAACTTCTTTTGGTTGAAACCAAAGCACTGTCAGTATTGGAATTATCCTTATCACCAATGTACATAATTGACTGACTCTTTTTATATACTTCATCAAGCATTTTAACAAAGTCAATCTTGTAATCACGATAATCTCTATAGCTTTTTGCCACTTCGGGATTAACTTTATCAAGTGCTTTTTCAACAAGATTATGTATTTCCGGTACTGTGACAGTAGTTCTGTTATTTTGTTTTGCTATTTCTTCCGCTTTACTGTACACGAATTCGACTATGTAGTTTAAATCATAGTCTGATAATTTCTGCATAACTCTTGTAGCCGATTTATTAACAGCTATCTTGATTTTATCCGGTTGGAATTCTTGAAATGTTCCGTCTTTTTTTATAATACCTTGTAACATATAAAATCCTCCTTTTTACTACCCGACAATTAAATTATCGGGTAGTATGTCTGTTCTTATGAAGCCAATTTTGTATCGTCATCTACAATTTCAATAACCGATAAGACTTCATTTTCTCTTTTTTCTCTATTTTCTTCTTGCAATGTTCCATCTTTAATTGCAATATTTATATCTGCTAATCTTTGAGCTACAAAACTTATTGCATTATTTACAAACTTATACTCAAAGTCTTGTTTTACTCTGACTGCAAATGCTTCAGGTCCTTCTCTCAGATATATACTCGTATAAATATTTGCAAATTTTCTCGCTATCTTCATCTCCTTTCTACTTAAAACTTCCTTTTCTGTTTTTTGCTCTTTTGATATTTTGCTTATAATCTGCTGAATACATTTTTTTATCATAAATTGAATCTTATCTATTGGTATCGGCTTTCCATATTCATCCGCTCTACCAATTACATAAGCACTAATCTTTTTCACCTGTGCCGGCATTAAAGGTACAGATGTGTTTTTAGCCGATTCATTTATCATTTTTTCAAGCATTTCAGCATTGACGTTCGTAATTGAACCATCTTTCTTTACAATTTTCATAACGTATTTCCTCCTTAAACAATAAATCATCAATATGAATAAATAAAAAAAGAGCAACTATGTTTCCGATTCGGATTCATAATTGCTCTTTAATTAACTTTTAAATAATGAGAGGTACATTTAGTGTTCCTCAACCTTCATACTTATAATTATATTGTATCATACTCGTAAAAAAAGTCAACTATAAGTATTCTTAGAACATTATTCATATCAAGTTGAATATATAACCATTTTATGTTATAATTATTTTATATTTTATAGAAAGGATAATAAGTTATATGTCAAGTTTTATAAAAGATTTGCAAACAGAAATAATGTCACCTAATTGTGATATTGTAAATATATTACGAAAAGCTCACTTTATTGCTTCAACATTAAATTTAACTGATTTTGATAAATGGATTATGTCTGAATTGAATGGCTATCCCACTCCTAATGATTGCCCTGAATATCGTATATTACACTGTGATTTATATGCTTTTAATCAATTTAATGGTTGGATGCCAACGGTATTTAGAAATACTGAATTAGAAAATTTAATTAGTATAACCAAAATGAATAATTCAATATCTCAAATAATTTCAATGAGTGAACAAGAAGGAGATAAGCTAATGTCAGAGATCCTCGGAGAATTGTTGCTATTATTAAACGAATGCTTTAATACAAGTAATACAAGATTTGCATTATTTGTTTCCAAAACATCAATTATGGATATAATTGAAAAGGTAAAGACTACTGTTTTAGATTGGACAATAAAACTTGAATCAGAAGGCATATTAGGTGAAAATACAACTTTTTCTGAACAAGAAAAACAAGTTGCTGCAACCATTCCACAGACCATTAACAATTATTATGGAAATACAAATATTGTAAGTTCCCCTACTGAGAATATGCAGATAGTATCAGGGAATAATAATGAAGTTTCATTTTCTTATGAATTTGCAAAAAACGCTGTTGAAGAAATAGAAGATAGTATATCTGCTAAAGATATTTCTGATACTGATAAAGAATACGCACTTAGTATTATAAATAATATCAAAAATCAAATAGATAATAAAAATAACCCATCTACTATAAAAAATTCATTTAATCTATTAAAAGAATTTCTTATTGGTATTGGCTCAAGTTTTGCAGCTTCAGCTATTTGGACATATTTTCATTTTTAACAAAAAAACGACTATATAAGACTTAAAAAGCCTTATATAGTCATTTTAATTAATTAAGCGAATGGATTTTCGGCATCATCAAAATCGCCGAAATCATCAAAGTCGAATCCATCACCAAGTTCATCTCCATTTGCCGCTTCGGTTGGTGCTTGTGGTGCTTGTGTCGGTGTACTTGCTGCCGGTTTATTTCCTGAATTTGAGCCGGTATTACCATCACACAAAGTCCAATCATTAACTGATAGATTGATACCTTCAACTTCCTCACCGTTTTTATTGGTGTACTTATTTACACTCGCCGAACCGATTAGTACAAGATTAACAGTGTTAGGATTTCTAATTGCTTCAAGCATATGTTTAAATCTTTCAGCACGGTCCTCCCAAACTGTGACATTAATCCAAACAACGTTATCTTCCGGTATATTTGTACCAAACATACTGTTAATGATTTTAGTTCTGCCACTACAAGCAACAGTTGCTCGAATTAGTTTTTTGCCGTTTGCTTCTCCTTCTTGAATTCTTGAAACATAGCCTTTAATAACCATGTTTTTAAAAGTATTTCCTTTACTCGTTACTGCATTAACCACATTCAAAAATGTGTATTGTTTCTTATTTGTGTTTGCCATAATAATTTCCTCCTTATTTCTTAAATAAAATTTTATAGTATTTAAAGCTGAAATGAAATAAAAAAAGAACAATTATAACCGATATAATCAAAATCGGATTTATAATTGTTCTAAATTTAACTTTTATTAAAATGAAAACAGATAAGTTTTCAGACACTTCATACTTTATACTATTATTATAGCATTACTCAGAATGAAGTCAATAACATTTTTTTAATTTTTATTATATTTTTTATTTATTTTTGATTATATTAGTTTTCCATTCTTGATTGCACATCATTATGTAATATTTCAACTATTTTGTTGTGTTCAATTCGTGCTTCATTATCATCAAAAGACGATAAATACTCTTTTATTAATGTCAACAATACTGTACGTGCTTTATCTCGATTATTTACATCCCCTCCTTACTTCTCAACCTTTTCAATTCTTTTTTACCTTCTGCCGACAAGTCGTTTTCGTCTTTAATATTATTAAGACACGATATTACTCTGTCATTCATCGTAACTTGAAAATTTTCGTTCTTCGGTAATAGGCACTCTGTTTCTCCTTTATGGAATACGCATTTTTTGCAGTTACAAATCATTTTAATTCTCCTTTCTATCTTCTTTTATAACTATATTAAGTTGTCGTCCTAACCACTTTAATCCGTTTGTAGTTAACCAATAATAAGTATGGTTGTCACACTTCTGTACATTTATAATATCTTTCGGCAATCTGTTCAAAAGATTGTTACCGATTTTGATGTCACAATAATAATTGCGGTATGGCTTGTAAAAGGCTTTTCCGTGACGGTGATAAGGTCTTTTATAATTAAGTCCTATCATATGCTTGCATATGTCTATCACTCTATTTAATTCTTTGGAAGTAAAATCCATTTCAATCCCCATATCTAAGCCCATATTACCTAAATACTCATTATAGTCATTATCACGTTTTTTTACCCAATTCCACGGATGAGAACAACCTAACATTCCATCTTTATGTTCTATTCCGTATTTTCCTTCTGCTTCCGGACAAACATCTTCCGGAGCTGATAACGGACAATAATCACATCTCATTTTCTATTCCTCCGTCATTCCTTTTATAATTTCATTCATATCACTTTTTTAAAATAAGTTTTTCTACGTCATATTTTTCACTCCTTTTATTCTAATTTAAAAATATTTATATAAAAAAAGAACAGACTAAATTACCTTTAAAGGTTTTAGTCTGTTCTTTTTTAACTTTAATACATTTGAGATAAATCATATCTCAATAAACTTCATATTTTATATAATTATTTTATCATAATCGAAAATGAAGTCAAGTAATTTTTATCATTATAAAAGTGATAACTGAATATTATTAACAATATCATTATTTGATAATAATGTTCTATATGTTTTCTTTGTTGACAGAGGACAATGTTCAATTAAATTGTCTAATTGAGACATTTTTTCTATAACAAGCATTTTATGAAAAGGTGAAATATACACAACAACTTTTTTATTATCATTAATAAGATTTATGATATTATTAAGAGTACCACGGCTTTTTCCGTCCCAAACCATAAATCCATAATCAGCATTTTTAGCCATTGCTTCATCTTTTTGCTTATAAAAATCAAATCCCTTTATCGAATTATTAACGTGAATATTTTCGACTTTCCAACTTCCAACATTATTTCTTGCTTTGCCGTTGCTTGCATATACTGTAACATTTTTATATCTTAGTTTCATAAAAAAGTTTTGTACAGCTGTGTCAATACCATAGCAATCTCCGACAAAAACATTATAATTTTTATTGTATATAGACATAAGTTTTTTTTGGACGTTATCATCAAGACTTGTTATGCTTCTTGCTCCTGCAATAAATATTTTCATAGTTATCACCTCTTTTAGTTACGTTCTCGTTTTTGCAACTGTAAAAACATAAACGTTGTCAATTAAAGAATCTTCTTTTAATTTTTCAGTACACGCTTTAACAGTTGCACCTGTTGAATATAAATCATCAATTAATAATATATTACAATGTCTGTTGGCATATTTTTTCTTGTCGATTTTTCCAGTTAAATCTTTGTTGGCTTTCGCTAAACTTTTAGAAGTTATATTTGAATTTTTAATTAATACTTTCTCACTATAAGCGACTCCAAGATATTGTGCAATAGCTTCAGCAATAACAAATACTGGCTGAAATGTACGTTCTTCAGTCGGCGGCACAGGGACAACGCAATCAATGTGTTTATCTTTTAGCCATTTATTTAAAAAAGGACCACAAAGATTAAGAATTTTTTTACATGTGTTTTCTTTACCTTCGTATTTCATGCCATGTAATAATTCCCCTATTTCAGTATAAGAGGTTTTAAAAATTTTTTTACCGAATTCATTTTCACCAAGATATTCACTGGAAGTGGAATATATATCAAAAGCATATCCTTTTTCCCATGAACCAACTATTTCTTTTGGTTCACTCATTTTATCACAACCCTAATAAGATTTAATTAATATATCACATAATTAATTATTCTATGGAGAGTATATCATAAATTATATATTTTATCAATAGATTTTAAGAAATACGGGTAGGAATTTTCGGTTACTCGTAGTCGAGCAGTTCATTGCTTTTGTAATTATATCCAAACACATTAAATACAAATATTTATATATCTTTTTATATATCTTTGCAATACTTTTTTAATTCATCAAAAGTATTTATGTAAATATAATCAATACCCATATTTATATCTCCGGTTGGATAAAAATACAGAGTTATATGTCCTATATTAACATCATCAGAATTTAATGTTACAGCCCATATCGGATATGCAACATTGCCACGATATTCAGTTGTATGAGCATTTGACAAATAACGTATATTATTCGTAGTCCAAGTCAGTTCTACTATTGCTCTTTTTACATTGAATTGTTCAGATGTAGAAATAAAAATACCGGAATTGATTATATCTTGTGCTTCGGTAATAAGTTTGTTTCTCTGTGCCGACAAATCAGTAATATTAAATTCTTCGCCGGCACTGCTTAAATTCCATACATCTTTTACTTTATTAATATCAATTTGTGCCAAATCATTATTCCAAATCTCAGATATTTCATATTTTGATTGAGCATTTTTTGAAATTTTAACGGTATATGATCCTGTTATATTATGCGATACCAAATCAACCACTTCAATACGAATTAGGTCATCATTAATGCCGCTATTGGTTAAATCTACACCCCAACATACTCCATAATTATTTTCGTCTGCATAGTTTGCCGGCATTAATTGATCGTAAGTCCAATCTATAAGAACATTCGATGAATTTGCCACTTCTGAATCGGTTATATCTTTATATTCTGTATGACTTGTTCTAATACCTCCTAATTGCTTTGATGTTATGTAATAACCGTATTTATGTTCTACTGTTGCTTTTGAATAAGTCGGATTTAAAATTAATCCATTTACGTTTTCGTTAAGTGTTATTCCTACATTTAAAGTACCTCCGGTTACATCAGCACACGCAACTGTTTTATTATTTAAGAATAATCCATCATCTTTAGTTACCATACCGGTATAATCAGCTTGTTCTGCTGTATTGTTTTCAATAGCAACAATCGTAGGTTCTGGTGTAACTAATCTGCCAGTATCTTCAAAAGGTGTTTTTCGAGTAGCCAAAAATATTATTAAAGCAATAATGCATAAGACAATTATACCAAATATGATTTTCTTTTTTCTTGAATTTAATAAATTATTTAGAATATCCATTTACTATCATCCTTTCTGTTCACATTGCAAATGCAGTATTAACATCTACATTAATAGCATTGGCAATAGCTTTTTGAAATCGTAAAATTTGTTTATCTGACATATTTTCGGTTCTGCCATTTAGTAATTTAATCATTTCAGCGTATGTTAAATTAGCTTTAGCTGCAAGTTCAAGTTTGTTTATATCATTTTCTGCAAACCATTCATTCATGTACGGATAAACAGATTTCTTCTTTACTCGCTTATTATTTTCAGTTGCTACTTCCATTATAACAGATAAGTCAATGCCCGATACCTTACTTATCTTTTTAGCAATTGATACCGGCATCCACATTTTGCCTGATAAAATTTTAATTAAATGATCTACATTGAAATTAATTTTTTCAGCTAATTCTTCATAGTCCATTTCGTTTTCTATCAACCATATGCGTACATTTTCGTATACACATGAAGATAGATTTCCAAAAAGGCTATAGAATAAATTATATATACATTGTTTGCTAAAGCCTGTAGCCTTACAAATTTTTCTTACGCTATAACCGTTTACTCTCATAGTTAAAATTTCAATCTTTTTATCTTTTGTCATTTTATTCATATTCATAATTATACACCTCATTTCTTATTGAAAATCAAATCAAATGATGGACCATATTGACTTGACGGATCATCTTTCATTTTTACTTCTGCTTCAAATTCTTTGCCTGTTTTTGAGACAAGTTTTTTCATTTTAACCGATTGACCACTTAATAATTTTTTTACTGTCGCAGCGGTAAATGTTGTTTTTGCAAATAAAGGACTTTTACTCTTTTTCCAAATATTAAACTTACAGTTTGTAGGCTCTTTCCAATTAGAACAGCAAAATCCTGTTTTTGTTTCAACAATATCACCGCCACAGCGAGGACATTTACCAATTACTGCCCCACCTTTTTTCTTAATTGCAATAATACTGCTGTTTACAACCGGATAATTATCAACGTTTGCGACAATATGTTTAATTGTGTCATAAACGCTGTCAATTAATTTATTGTAATTAGCTGTACCATTCTGTATTTCTTCTTGAATAGACCACCATTCAGCTGTCATATCGGCTTTCTTGATTTCGTCAGGCAATATTCTGTAAAGTTCTCTGCCAAGTGCAGTCGAAATTACTTTCTTACCATCTTCTCGTAAAAAACCACGTTTAACCAATGATTCTATGATACCGCTTCGAGTTGCAGAAGTCCCGATAGAACCTCTTTCACCTTCTTTACCCTCATCTTTTGAGAGTAGTAATTGTTTTATTTTCGGATCTTTAACATATTTCGATATACAAGTCATATCTTCATTTAATGATGCTTTCGTATATCTTGAAGGTGGTTTTGTTTCCTTTTCAGCAATATCGGTATCCGTTATTTTCCCTGAATAAATACCTTCCGGTATTTTACTTAGATTACTTGCCTTATCTTTTTCAGCTTCATTAAAAATACTTCTATAACCCTGTTCTATTATAACGGTAGATACTGCCTTTATAGCTTCGCCATTACCCAATTCAATACTTAGATTTGTTTGCTCTTTTTTGGCTTTTGGCATAAACTGAGCTATATAGTATTTACAAATAGCAAGATAAACATTTTTCTCAGCTTCGCTTAATTTATCTAAATTAACTTTTTGATTTGTCGGAATTATAGCAAAGTGAGCTGAGATTTTGCTACTGTCAAAACACTTTGATTTTAAATTCATATCTAAACTTTTAGGCTTATAACGAATATTCATTATAACAGCTTTCATTGTTACAGGAGCTTCCTTATAATGTTCTTCCGAGAGATATTGACAATCCGAACGGTTATAAGTAATAGCCTTATGATTTTCTCTTAAAGATTGTGTAATATCAAGTACCTGTTGTGGTGAGTAACCGAATTTACCGCTACAATAAGTTTGTAACTTTACCAAATTAAAAGGTAATGGCGGTGCTTCATATACTATTTTTTTCGTTATGTTAATATTTTTTAGCACTTGTCCTTTTAGTCGATTACATATTTGTTCGGCATATTCTTTGCTAAGTATATGTCCGTCTACTAAATTAGAATCAGTCTTAGCCGGAATAAAATCCGCTTGAACCGTATCATTATTGAAATTAATATCACAACCAATAGTATAATACTTTTGTTTGTGATGTCCTTCAATGGCTAAGTCACGATTAACTACCAATCCTAATGTTGGTGTTTGTACTCTGCCGATTGTTAACAGAGTCTGATTTTTGCAAGAAAACAATCTGCTCATATTTATTCCGACCATTAAATCAGCGACACTTCTTGCATATGCTGACCAACCATAAGGTTCATGAGGTTTATTATCAGTCATATGTAACAATGCTTTTTTCATAGCAACAAGTGTTGTATTAGCGGTATCAAGCCTTTTAACAATTCCTTTATAATTAAACCATCTCAGCAATTCATCAATTAAAAGTTGCCCTTCATCATCAGGATCACCTGCGTGTATAACTTCATCTGCTTGTTTTAGCAGACTGCCTATTTGGTTAACTCTTTGTGATTTACTGATTTGACCTTTATTAAGGTTTCCGTCTTTTCCGATTTTAACTTGCCAATCTTTAAAAAATATTGGAAGTGAATTTATATTCCAAGACTTATACCCTATATCATAATCTTCAGGTTCTTTAAGACTAAGCATATGACCGAATACCCAAGTTACAATGTAATCATCTTTATATATACAACCATTTTTCATGGTTGCCGTACCCGGTAATGCATCTGCTATTGCTTTGCCCAAAACAGGCTTTTCTGCAATTACTAAAATCATAAATAAACCGTTACTGAAAACTTATAAAAAGTTATAAACTTTTATGTTTCATTCCTACTTCATCGTATATGCTTTTGACATGATTTATCATAATCTACTCGCAAGTTCTTGTACACTCCATAGGCGTAAATTCCTGACTAACGTATCAGTACATATCTGTAATAACTTGAAAGTGTTATGCTACAGATTGTTTTAAAACATTTTCTCCATACTGTTTTAGATTTAACGCTGCTTGATAATCTCTATCAATTATATTTCCACATTCACATTTGTAAATACGGTCAGACAACTTTAAATCTTTTTTAATACTTTCACAACAACTACATAATTTAGAACTTGGAAAAAATCTATCGGCTATAACAACTGGTATATTGTTCCACATAGTCTTGTATTCAATCTGTCTTCTAAATTCATAAAAACCTTGCTGTTGTACTGCTTTGGATAAATGTTTATTCTTCATCATTCCACTTACATTCAAATCTTCAATACAAATGAAACTTGGTTCTCGTTTCACTATCTTAGCAGATGTTTGATGTAAATAATTCTGACGAATATTCGTTAGTCTGTGATTTAATTTTAAAAGTTCTTTTTCACTTTTTATAATGTTACTTGTTTTACAATAACTTGCTCCTTTCTTATTTTCCTCATATTTTCTTGATATGGAACGCTGTAACCTGCGTTTTTTCTTTTCTAATTTCTTTACCGTTTGCGTTTTGTTTATGTTCTTGTATGTATTGCCATCAGAACATATTGCTAAGTCCTTTATTCCTAAATCAATTCCAATACCTTCATTTGATGGGAGAGTAGTATTATCATTAACTTCAATACCAACTGACACATACCAATATAATCCGTCATAAGTAAAACGTGGATTCATGTATTTACAGTCAGTTGGTATTCTTCCTTTTTCACAAAGTTTAATCCAGTTTAACTTTTGTTTATTCTGTTTTTTACTCATTGAAAAACTTTC
>OKRZ01000051.1_pt1 | contig 62585 bp, 61 predicted proteins | sample 1601141 | NCBI WGS metagenome assembly OKRZ01 (sample SAMEA3541524, study PRJEB24748) | human gut metagenome | biome: human gut; feature: human-associated habitat; material: faeces | place: China | collected 2012
GAATACCGATTTGTAGTGTTGTATCTTTAGCTGTTTGAGCCTTTTCAATACGAGCACATTCACCAAATACACGTTTTTCTCTTGTATCCACAACTTGATCAGCACGAGTATAATTTGGATCTGTGTGTGCCACCATATCATCTCCAAACAAATAATATTGGAAATATGAATTTGGACACATTGTTGGATCTATTGAAATAATATCCTTTACCTTTTTAGCTGTATCAAACCATGAGCTATCCGTATAATTTGATGCATCATCATCAGCTAAACAGTTTCCATATTTTAGCTGATGTGCAATCAAGTCTTGAATATATTCTTTTCCATCCTTATCCTTGATTGATGTCCACCATCCAAAATGATTCAACCCATAATAACGGATACACATTTCTTTACGGCTTTTGAAACCTAGAATACGTGCAATTGTATGCTCCATACCGATTGGCATATCGCAAATGTTGATTACTCTTGAGTTTGGTTTAAAACGACGACACGCCTCTGCTACAATACTAGCCGGATTGGAATAATTTAACATCCACGCATTTGGTGAATATTTTTCCATATATTCAATGTTTTCCAATACACCCGGAATGCTTCGTAAGCCATAGGCCATGCCTCCTGGGCCACATGTTTCTTGTCCAACAACACCATATTTCAATGGAATCTTTTCGTCTAGAGATCTCATTTCAAGTTTACCTACACGAATGTGTGCTAGTACAAAGTCAACATCTGTATAAGCTACTTCAGGATCTGTTGTTGCGACATATTCAATTGTAGGATCTTTTTCTTTGATTAAGATTTCGCATGCCTTTGCAACATGATTTTGGCGTTCTTCATCGTTATCATATAATTTGATACTTCTTAATGGCAAACGATCTAGGTTGTCTAACAACATTAAAATAATTTCTGGAGTATATGTACTTCCTCCACCTGCAATAACAATTGAAAATTTTTTCATTTTACTATCTCACTTTCTTTTCATAAGACAATAAATTGATACATATGTTATGTTTGATTTTATTGTTTTTTTTTACTCTAGCAATTTAAAACTATATAAATTTTTAATGAAGGCATCGCTATCTTCACTTTGAAGAAGCTGATGCATATATTTTTTGTGTGAAACAATTTGATTAAAGAATTGAAACAACAAGTTCATTTCATCATTTCGCTTCTTTTCGAGCGCTAATAAGAATACAAGCTGCACTTGGTTTCCATGATGTTCAAATGGCTTTTTCAACAGAGCCACTTCGATACCTGTTTTATCGGCAAATGTGAACAGGGCATGCGGAACCATCATTTGTGATCCTAGATTGGTTGGATAATTCTTTTCTCTCAACAAAACATCTTCATAAAATCCTTTTGTATCAGATATAGATCCTGATTCATGTAACTTTATAGACATCTCCTGTAAAATATCAGGAAGCTCTTTTGTGTCTGGATATACCTTTACATGTTCCTTTTGAATATAACGATCTAATATTTTAGAAACGCGTTTATTCATTCGAATCATGTGGATGATTGAATTCAATCGTTCAATATCTTTGATTTCTGGAAGCTTATCCATACGAAAGACTTCTACATCTTTCAAAATTAGAAAGGAATCTAAAGTAATCACCAAATCAATTGATGTTAGATCCATCTTTTTACATACTTCCTTATTTACGATATCCACAATTTCAATCTGATTTTTGAAATACATTTCAATCCATTGTGTTAATAATTGTTTAACACTATGTCGTTGATTTGTAACAATGATTGTTTTTAGCTTTACATTTTCATTTTCTAAAAATTGTGCCACATATACAGTTAAGTATGAGATTTCATCTTCTGTAACGTAAACACGTTTGTATTTGAAAAGAATGGGAACAATCATCATACTGATTTCAAACGCAAAAGGAAATTTTGTCTTCACATCGTCAACAATAGGATTTTTTAATTCATATCCACCAATGACGCGTCGATTCATAAATTCTATGTGCAAAAGCATTTTACTTGATAAAGCTTCGGATTCCTTTAAGTTGATTGAATATTTATCGAATACTTCATTACAGAATTCATCAAATACAAGTATAGTAAAATCCGTGATTTCGGGTACTGCATCCGTTGATTTCATTTTAAAAGTATGAAGAAAGTTATATAGAATCGAAATATCAGCCTGTTCTAAATAAGGTGACTGCATACATAATTTTGTAATGACACGAGTATAAAGATCATCCGGGGAACTTCTTTGATTATCCTCCAGATTGTATCCATTTAGATTTCGTACTCGACATATCAGGATGCATGCTGTAAAAATGGATAAGTCCGTTTCTGATAAATAGACTTGTTCTCCATTCATGATTTTGATTACATCTTCTTTTGTGGATTTATAATATTTCATAACCCACGAATCACTTAGAAGCATATAGAGAATGTCCATTAATGCATCTGGATTTTCGAGTGCCATATCTTTTACGATTTTAAAAAGAAGCTCACGAATTTCACTTTCTTCTAATAAAATGACACACTCATCTTTTTTTAGTTTGAATAATTCAACATTGTAGTTTTTCAACAAAAATTGAATCACTTTATTGATTTCTTTGCGGATCACAGAATCGGATAAACCTAATAATTCTGATAAATCATATATACTGCAATCCTCAAAGAATAGTATTTTACCTATAATTTTGTAAATACGATAGACAGCTAGATCCATATTTTCATTATCCTGATTGACTATGTTATGAATAATATCTAGGTGCTCATCATTGATCATATATCCTTGTTTGGTACTCGAACGTATTAATATACAGTTTGTCACATCATTCATAAATGTGATTTCATTACGTATAGTTCGTGTTGACACATTTAGATTTTCTGATATTTCTTTTCCATGAATCCCCGGATTATTCATAATCAATTTTATAATTTTTAATTGTCTAGCTGTTAACATGTTTCTCTTCCTATTTTTCTAAAGCTTGTTCTTTTTGTAGCTCTTCTTTTTCCATCATCTTAAAGAATGGATAATAGAACACAGTTTGTAGAATCAACAATACAAATACTAGGACTACAGCCTTCCAATCTAATGTCATTAAGAATGCACTTACTCCTGGAGGCAAGAATCCTGGAGGATTGGCAATTGGTTTACCGACTAAGCCTAAATTCATTGTTAAATATACAATTGTTGTACAGATCAATGGTCCGAACACAAATGGAATAAACATAAATGGATTTAAGATAATTGGTGTACCAAAAATTAATGGTTCATTGATTCCAAACAAGCCAGGGATAATAGATACTTTACCTACTGAATTCAACGATTTTGCCTTTGATCTCATCATTAAAATATTTAATCCTAATGTTAAACCAGATCCTGATACACATAATATACCATAGAATAATCCAAACGTAAAAATATGTTGAACAGGTTGTCCTGCTGTATATGCTGCAATATTTTCAGCGGCATACGCAATCGCAAAAGATGCCCATACAGCAGATGTAATACTTGGTCCATGTAATCCAAAGAACCATAATAATTGCGTAAAGAACATCACAATCAATAAAGCTGGTAGTGTATCCATACCTGTTACAGCTGGTGCTAATACATTCATAATCAATTGTGGGAATGCAACACTACCAAAAGTCAATGAAAGATTCGCGATTGCAACGGCGATAATTGTGTTCAATACTAATGGTACTAATGCCGCAAAGCTATCTTGTACCATTGGTGGTACACTTTCTGGCATTTTAATATACCATTTGCGTTCGTAACAAATGTGATAAATTTCAACTGTAAATAGAGCTGCAACAATACCTGTAAATAATCCAGTTGATCCTAAATAAGATGTATTTAGTTGACCATCTTTAACTACAGCACAAAGAATAAAGAATACAACTAAAGCTGTAACAGCAGGTTGACTTCCTTTTAAATCATATTTTTCAGATAAAGTCTTCGCAATAAAGTATGTTGCATATACCGCAAGCATATCGTTTGTGAATGCTGATGCATATGTCAAGACACCCATATTCGCATTTAAGAAATCATAAACAGGTCCACTTCCTAAAAGGTTGGCAATACCTAAGAAAATAGTACAGAATGAACCAATGATAATAATAGGTATTGAAGCAACGATTCCATCTTTGATAGCTTGAATATGTTTTTGTTGTTCAAGCTTGTTCGCAATTGGCATCAAATACTTCATAAGAACATTTTGAATTTTTTCCATTTTCGCTCTCCTCGTATACAATTTTTGTCGACCAAATTGTTAACTATATATTAAATGTTCACATCATAATTCTCAAATCTTCTTTTTCCACTTAAAGCGGCAAGAAAAAAAGCGACTAAGATATCAATTTTCTAATTTCATCTTCACTTTTAGATAAACATTTCGAGATTTGAGATATACTCATACCATTCGAAAGCATAGTTTGAACCATCAAAACTCTTTCTTGATTCAATTCCTCTACTTGTTGATTTACCTCTTTGACTTGATTTTGAGCTTCTTCCACTTGCTTTTGAGCTTCCTCTGCTTGTTTTTGAGCTTCTTTTGCTTGTTTTCGAGCATCTTTCACCTGTTTTTGAGCATCTTTCACTTGTTTTTGAGCATCTTTCACTTGTTTTTGAGCTTCTTTCACTTGTTTTTGAGCTTCTTTCACTTGTTTTTGAGCTTCTTCAAGTTCAAGCTGTCGTTCCATTCGTTCTTCATTTTCATGCAATTTTCTAAAATCTTCTATTATTTTCTTCCAACCATCATCCGATATGGTTTCTACACGCTTCTCTAACATTTGAATCACCCCATCGCTTTCTATCATCACCTTAATTTTACTATCTTCGATTCCTTTGTGGCAATTCAAAAAGTAATAAATCATCTTTTCCTGTTCATTCATGTCTTCAAGTGGCTTATTTATATCCAACTTTGCCATTTCAACTGTTCGTAACTTCATACGATCCTGACTTTCTTCTACAAAAGATAAACCTTCTTCATTCCTTAATGTGAATGTGTTACACATTCTATGATTATCAATTAAATTCACATTAAAGAACACTAAAACGATTGTTTCCTTTAACTCTCCATAATATTTTCCTTCCAATTCTTGTGACCCATGAAGTCTAGCCAAATAATAACTAAAGCGAATTGGCAAATTATCTTTGGTTTGTCTTAACTGCATTTCTAAATCTACAGTTGTTTGATCATCAAATTCGACTAATAGATCCAAACGTGGACTTTTCATTTTACTATAGTCTTTTACCATTTCTGAATTCTTCACAACAACACGATTCACATTCCTTTCTAAAAATACGGTAAGTAATGATTTTAAGGCATCATTGGCCTCTTTACAATCTTCGCCAAACACATACTTGAAGGCGAAATCATTTAATAAATTTGCACTACGCATGAGCACCTCTTTTCTAGTAGGCATTTCCTACATACTCATATACGTAAAAAAAGACACTTTTTCGAATAAAAATCAAAAAAATGTCTTTTTAGGGCCTTAAATCCATTTCATTTTCTTACAAATATTATATATACCATCATCTACATTGGCATCTGTAACTATTGTTGCGATATCCTTTAATTCTTGACACGCATTTCCCATCGCAACACTTGTCCATTGTGGATCAAACATCACCTTATCATTGGTGTCATCACCAAAGACAACTACATCTTTTAAATCACCGCCAATATGCTGCATCATATCCAAGATTCCTTGATGTTTCGCATCATATTGAAACATTAAATAATCTGGCACAAAGCGAAGATGTCCAAGTGTATCCTTTAAAGTTAATTCCGATTCTTTCTCTTTTGGAATAGAAATATACATTTTATAAATCACTTTCAACTTGTCTACATCCAAATTTTCATCATACACATACTCCGTAGGCTCTTTACGATCCCCCACTTGATTCTGGAATGTATGATCTAATGTATATACTTTGACTGAATCATCTAACGCAAATAAAACACCATATCCTAAAGATAAAGCTTGTTTGGCAATTGCCTTTGATTTTTCTAAATTCAAAGGAATATTTTGCACTAATTCATCATGGATGACTAAACCGCCTCCGCCGCAGCAAACCATATCATGAAGACCCACACTTTCCATAAAGTTACGTGCTTTATAGTGAGCACGACCTGTCGCAATCGCTACAAAGTGTCCTGCCTTTTGAAGTTCATTTAATGCAACTTGTGCACTTGGCACAATTTTTCCGGTCGCTTTATCTGTTAAAGTACCATCAATGTCAAAGAAAAAGTATTTTTTATTCATATTTCCCCCACGCTTTCTGAACTTGAGTTAAGACGTCCATCACATCTTGAATATATCGTAAATTTGTTTGGTCATTTAAACAAGATACATATTCTTCCATGTCATGAATTTCATAATTCAATGCCAAACGGCTTTCGCCACAACAAACCTCTTCTGTATGACCATCACTTGTATATGTGATGACTGCCTTATCACCACGTGGAAAATTATAGATTTCAATATAGGCATTTTCACACGCAATCAAGCCTCTTTTTGGTTGTTTGGCACGCATAGTGAGTGAAATTGTCGCTATCTCCATATCTTTATTTTGAAGTAAAATGCCACTTGTCTCGTCTACACCCGTTTCAAAAGGGGTCATGGTTGTTAATACTGTGGTAGGTTTACTTGACATAAACCAACGTGCAAAGCTAACGGCATATACACCAATATCAAGTAGTGCACCACCAGCCAAATCTGGATTAAAAAAGCGGTTATTGACATCATATTCTTTAAAGCTTCCAAAATTGACTTGAATCATTTTGACTGGGCCAAATTCATTCGATAAGACTCTCTTTTGAATTGCTTTAAATAAAGGCATATGGAAAAGTGTAACACCATCACTGATTACTAAATGTCTTTCTTTGGCAATCTCTACACATTCATTTAATTCCACAGAATTTAAAGTAATGGCTTTCTCACAAAAAACATGTTTATTATGAAGCAAGGCATCCTTCATAATTTCATAGTGAGAATTATGTGGTGTGGCAATATAAACAATATCAATATTTTCATCTTCAAACATAGCCTGATAATTCTCATATACATGTTCAATTGAAAATTCTTCAGAAAACTTTTTAGCTGAACTCAAATGCCCAGAAGCTACACCATAAATTCCAACACCTTCTTGAATCAAGGCATTTGCCATATCATGTGCAATCCATCCAGATCCAACAATTCCCCAATTATAATGCATGAAATTCACCTTTGCCTTCTTTCTTGAAAACACCCTTCTCATTTACCATAATAATACCTGTAATCGTATCTACAAATAGACTTGTATCTACAACACCTGGCATCATTAATAGTGTTTGATTCAACAAACCAATGTCTTGTACCCCGTTAAAATAAACATCCAATAAAAGATTGCCTTCATCACTGATCATAATGCCATCTTTATTATTACTTGTTCGTTCAACGACATTTCCATTCAACTGTTCTAATTTCTTCTTCACAATACTATAAGCACGTGGTAATACTTCGACTACAACTGGTGCTTTAAAAGCCAAGGTCTTGTGAAATTTAGTTTCATCAACCAATACAATATATTCATCTGCCATAGATGCAATAATCTTTTCCTGTGTATGAATGCCTCCACCGCTTTTTAAAGCATTTAGATTTGAATCTACTTCATCACATCCATCAAAGGCAATGTCTATATGATCTACAAATTGCGTATTTAAAACAGGTAATCCTTCCTTTTGAGCTTTTAAAGCTGTCTTTACAGAAGGTGTCACTACCTGAACATCTTTATCCTTTACATAATCAATCAAATATTGAATGGTACTTCCTCCTCCTAGGCCTACAACCATTCCGTCATGAATCAATTTTGAAGCGTATTTTGCACATGTCTTTTTCATAATCATCCTCCATTTCAAGTGTATCATGGAATTTTATTTCGTCAACGTCTTTTTTTACGTAATTATTATTCATGCCAAAAAGAACTATACCTTCAAAGAAGCATATAGTTCTTCGCATTGACTTATTTTCTCATAGCTATCCGTTTGATTATTCGTTAAAAATAAATATAAAATTTCGATAATGGTAGCTGCAGAGATTCTTGAAAAACAGAATTCATTTAAAAACAATTTTTCTCGTGTCGAAGATTGAATGTGATATGTACATTCTTTGGCAACAACTGAATCATTATTATTTGTGATGCCAATCGTACAAACACCACGCTTTTTCATTTCCTGACATATCGCATAGACTTGTTTACTTTCTCCACTATTTGAGATGGCAATCACAACATCATTTGAGTCCAATCCAAGCGCATAAGATGCCTGATTTTCCCAAATGGTTGATGTAAATGTTGAAATGCCAATCTCATTAAATTTAAACATACAATCCAATGCAACTGGAATCGTATTTCCTACTGCACACACTAAGACGTGGTTGGCATTTTCAATCAAGGAAATGATTTTTCTTAATTGTTCTGTATCTATATTACGAATAGTTGATGTCAATTCGGAAATCTTATTGGAAAGAATAGTTTCTAAGGATCCTGAAATATCATTAGTTGAAATAGTATTTGATTTTTGTTCAATTTCATTCACACAATCCCTAGCCAAATTAACCTTAAGATGATGAAAGCTGTCCATCTGACATTTTCTCGCAAAACGCGAAACACTTGCCTGTGATGTTTGACATGCTTCGGCAAGCTGTTTGATTGTCATATTCACAACTTCCTTTGGATGTTGGATTATGTAATCTGCAATTTTCTTTTCGGAATCAAAGAAAGAATTATAATGTCCATGAATTGTATCGAGTATCATCTAAATCGTCGAGTAGACTTTGTCTCGACCTCCACCCCTTTCATTATTATTAAAATAATTCTGCGATGAGAGGTTAAAGTCTCAAAAGCCCCTCACAGAACCGCACGTGCCCTATTAAGGCATACGGCTCTTCAACAAGCTATTCGCCTAATAAGCACTTTTTAAATATATCATTGGATACTCCAATGGATATATCTTAAGAATATTAATGTATTTATTCCAAGTTAGCCAGTTAGTCTGGTCTCTGCGTCTCTTGCTTCTCCATAATTCTAATAGAACATATTTATAGAACTTTCTCAGACCGACATAGTTTCCATAAATACCATAGTATCTGTAATGTCCTGTTAATTTCACATTCAACGCTTTAATGGTATCCTTTATGCTTTCGTGCATATGATCCCATAACCATTTCTTAATGGCCTCTCTTTTCATTTTCAACTTCTTCTTACTTGTTCTATGCAGTACGCAGTATTTACCCCAATGACTTTTCGCATTGTAATGCGTAAAACCTAGAAAATCAAAGGATTCCTTTGTTCCCTTATATCTGCCAAAGGGTAGTATTCTGCTTTTGTCTTCTGCAATTTCAAGACCAAACTTCTTTAGTCTTTCTATTAGAAACTGATAAACTTTTGCGCTTCTTTCTCGTATTGAAACAGACATACAAAATCATCTGCGTAGCGTACCATATACATTTCACCTTTGAATTCACGTTTCTTTACATAATCGAACCATGTATCAAGTACATAATGTAAATATACGTTTGCCAGTACTGGTGAGATTAATCCTCCTTGTACTGTTCCTGATTCTGTATCTAGTCATTTACCATCTTCCATAGCTCCACCAATCAGAAATCGTTTGATGTATCTGATAAAATTCTTATCTGCTATGTCATGCTCTAAAAATTTAATCATCCAATCATGGTCAATGTTGTCAAAGAATCCTTTAATATCTGCATCTAAGATGTAGTTAACCTTATCTGCCATGATATGTTTGTTCACTCTTTGTATTGCATCGTGACAACTTCTGTTCGGACGAAAGCCAAAAGAAAATTCTTTGAATTTTGGTTCATAAATCGCTTCTAGAATCTCCTTAAAGACTCCTTGCACGACTTTATCCTCAAATGACGGAATACCAAGTTTTCGCATTTTCCCATTCCCTTTTGGTATTAAGACTCTGCGCACTGGATAGGGCCTATAAGAAAATTTCTTCATTCTAATTAGAAGGTTTTCAATATTTTCGTCTAGGTTTTCTCCATATTGTTCCTTGGTTACCTCATCCACTCCTACAGCTTTACCTTTCGGTTGCTTTCTGTAGGACTCCTTGAGCGTATCCCTATTTACATACTTCATTAACGACTGTACTCTGTCATATCTTGCTACGAGACTGGCTATTTCTGCTTTCTCTTTTTCCATAGATTTCATGCCTCCTGTGCTTTCTATGTTTTGATTGCAAAAGCAACTTATTGTCCGTCCCTTCCCTCCGGCGTCATTACTGCTTTCCACGGTACTATGGACGAATCCGACTCCTCGATGGTCTTCGTTCGTACTCATCCTTGCATTGGCCGATACTCCCTACTGTCTCATGTACAGAACCATCCAGGCCTCCCAGGTATGTCAAATATCACAATATCAGGTATGCCATGCTCTAGGACTCCGGTGTGTTTTCATAGTCTCGCTTTAACGACTATTCCTTGTTGGTGACCAAAGGTGATAGTAGACCACCCCACACAATCGATAATTCTAACGGAGCTCAATCACTTCACGCTTACGCATTACGGCGTTCCTGTTCCCTATCCTACGCTTAAACACCATTGTTAGCCTTTGGCGCTCCAAGGACTTGGTACTGGCAACTTGCTAGGTTTTACCAGACTGGATTCCCACCAGCTAAATATTTGGCACCGAACTGGCGTACACCACCTTATTTATAATACCATCAAAACAAGAAAAAAGAGATCAATTACTTGATCTCATGTACGTAAATATTATTAACACGATCTGGTCCTACAGAAATCATAGAAACACGTACACCTGTGAATTCTTCAATGAAGTGTACATAGTCTAGACATTCTTGAGGTAATTGATCTACTGTAGTCATCTTAGTGATGTCTTTCTTCCAACCTTTGAATGTTTTATAAATTGGTTTTGCCTTGGCAACATCCGCTTGATCACTAGGAATATAGTTATATTCTTTACCATCGATTTCGTATCCTACACAAACTTTGATTTCATCTAAGCCATCTAATACGTCGATCTTAGTAATAACGATATCTGTTAATCCGCTCATAAGGTTAGCGTGTTTTACAGTTAATAGATCCAACCATCCACAACGACGAGGACGTCCTGTAGTTGCTCCATATTCTCCACCGTGTTCACGAATCCATTCACCTTGTTCGTCTAACAATTCTGTAACGAAAGGTCCTTCTCCTACACGTGTTGAATATGCCTTAACAACACCAACAACAGTTTGAATACGACTTGGCGCAATACATGCTCCAGTTGTTACACCAGCACTAGTTGGACTTGAAGAAGTTACATATGGATATGTTCCATAGTTAATATCAAGCATAGCTGCCTGTGCACCTTCGAACAATACAGTTTTATCTTCATCCAATGCTTCGTTTACTAAATGTGTTGTTTCTTGAATCATAGGGACAATGCGATCATAAATAGCTTCAAAATCAGCTACCATTTTATCGTAACCCATAGCTTCTCCGCCATAAACAGCAGTGAACAATTTGTTTTTGAAATCTAAGCAATCTTTTAAACGAACTTTGAAGTGTTCAAAATCTTTAAATTCATGATAACGAATACCACGACGAGCATACTTATCTGCATAACATGGACCAATTCCACGTTTTGTAGTTCCGATTTTATTAGATGCAGCTTGCTCTTCTAATTCATCTTGATATTGATGATATGGCATTAACATCTGTGCACGGTCACTAATAATGATGTGTTTAGTTGATAAACCATCTTTTTCTAATTGTTCCATCTCTTTTAATAATACAAATGGATTACAAACAACACCTGGACCAATGATACATGTTGCATCTTCATGTAATACACCACTTGGTAATAAGTGCAATACATGTTTCTTACCATTTACAATGACTGTGTGTCCTGCATTATCTCCACCTTGGAAACGCACAATCATATCTGCTTTTTCAGCTAAAACATCGACGATTTTTCCTTTACCCTCATCGCCCCATTGGGTACCTACAACTACTTGGCTTGACATAAGAGCCTCCTTTTAGGTATGTTCTTTACAATACCTAATTAATTATAAGTAACCCTCATATTATTGTCAATTAAGATTTTTCAAAAAAGTGCTTGCACTACATTTTAATTCATGGTATCATTAACAGGCACTTAGGGGTATCGTCCAAAGGCTAAGATAGCGGTCTCCAAAACCGTTGATGTGGGTTCGAGTCCTACTACCCCTGCCAGTTTGAAATTCAAGGCTCTGAAATCAATCAGAGTTTTTTTATTTTTATAATCAACAGTTTAAAGAATATATCAATGCGAGCTCAGATTTGCTCGCATTTTTATATATCATTAAGCACATATACACATTTCAAGCAATGATAGAACTTTTAAAATTATAAAAATAAATCATTCGATAATCCACAATTTTCAAGAGCCAACACTGACAGAAAACTAACAAAAAAATAACTCATAAAAACGCCTCAAAATATAGAAGTGAAATACATACTAATGCAACGGACACATCAATATGTGGATTCAGTGCCAATACAAAAATAATTTTAACTTCTAACCATTTAATTCACTGACTTTCATCATTTCCTTTTCATAATTATACATATACAATCTCCATCTAAGCTTTGTACACTGTTTACAATTCATTTATATATAAGATTCGCCATCAGTTTGCCGATATTTTTAATCAAAGAAATAAGTTCAGAAAAAAAATTTAAATTTTTTTATAAATTTTAACCGGTTTTGACTTTTTTGATCGTCCTTATTAGTGAAAGGCAAGAAAAAGACATTCTTGTAAGGTGAAAATGATGGAAAAAGCAGCAAACAAAGAAAAAAAGTAACATTAAGAACGGTGAACAACAGAGTATCTACTTCAATGACAAAGGCATTAACTGAAAGATTTTTTGTAGAAAAAACAACAATGGATTTATTAAAAGAAAAAAAGCCAGAGGAAATTGTAAAAAAACTTTTGAACTATGTATATAGAGTACAGGAACATAAAAAGTATCTAAATAAATACAATAATGCAAAAAATAAAACTAAAAGAGGTGAAGCTAATACTCCTGCTATTATGGAATTGAATTCTTTAGTTGATGAGTACAGATCTCACAATTCATTAAAGAAATGCAGTAAATATGATTGTAAGGATAAAGCACATCATAGAATGGATGTATTTGATAGCATTCAAAACAATAATTTAGAAGTTATGAATACAAATCCAGATATATTATCTTATGGTAAAGCAAGTTATCAGGAACAAATTGGTTTGATTAATCAATCAAAAAGTATATTGAACGATTTATTTATGAAGTTTGATGCGATCATAGTTGAATATGAAAGCATGGATTGTAAGAAAACAGAAGAACAAATGGAGTATGAGTTGAGTTTAATTCAACTTAATTTTGATGAAGATTATTCAAATGAAACACTACATTCAATTTCTGATACAAATATTGGATATAAAACATATGTTCAAGCTAGCAATTTATTACTATCTCTTAAGGAAAGAGTAAGTAACACTGAAAGATAGTTAAAATCATTATAGTTATATAAATGGCTGTATGTTAGAATTAAAAGGAGCGATATTTACGGAAAATAAAGAGAATAAAGTTATAGATGATGAAATGATGGCGAAAGATACATTGTTTTCTATTGATCAATTATTACAATTTTATTTTGAAGAGGAATATAAACGAACCCTAATTCATTATAAGAAAAATTTGGAACAGATTCCCATCGAAGTTATGAAAAAAATATTAGCATGATGATATAGGAGAGAAAAAAAATGAAGAAAAAACAAAATTATTGGTATGATGCAGATCAAATTGAGCAAATAGCAATTCGTATTAAAAAGCGAGATGAAAGTGCGTGGCTTGAGTTCATGGAAATCACTAAACAACGTTATTATTGTATTGCGCTTGATGTATTGAACCATGATGAAGAATTAGCAAATGAAGCTTTGATTGAAGCATATACAAAAATATTCAAGAAAATAGATTCATTAAAAGAAAATAGGGCACTTGCCGTATATGGAGAAAAAACTGTAGCACATGCAACTTGTGATATATTGAAAAAAGAAGGAAAATATATCGTAATGTCAGAATTAGATAATAAAGATATGGCAGAATCTTTTGAGAATTCTATCGAAAACGATGTAGAAGAATATTGTCCAAAAGAGCAATTCGATAAATTAGCTAGAAAAAATGAAATTAGAGAAGGTCTTCAAAAAATTATAGAAACATTACCAACCAAGCAAAGGATGGCTCTTACCTTATATTATCTTGGGGATGAGAAACAAACTTATCATGAAATAGGTGAAGCATTAGGAATCAATGAAGAAACAGCGCGTAGTCAGGTTCGGTATGCCAAAAATAAAATCAAAACAATGATCGAGGAATTGCGTGCACAAGGAAAATCTTTCTACACGGTTGCTCCACTTCCATTCTTGGCTTGGATGTTAAACGACGAATTAAACAAAGTCAAAGTACCAGATACGCTTATTGAAAGTGTAAAGGCTGCGACTATTTCCCCAATTGCGACGCCACCTAAAAAATTACCGGTAGAAGCAACAAAATCAGTTGTCACAAACAAAGCAGCAGCATCGAGTGCAAGTGCCGTTGCGAAAGCTGGTTTATCAAAAGTTGCGATTGGTGCATTAACTGCAGTCGTAGGTGTAGGTGCTTTTGCGGGTAGCTATGCAGTAATAAGCAAAAAAAATCCAGATTCGTATATTGATTATGAAAAAGCATATCAACCTATCATACAGCAATATAAAGATGTGTTATCAAAAGAAGAAATTGAAGATGAAAACGATTATTCTTCAACCTTATGTATGATGGTTTATGAAGATCATCCAAGTTTAAACTATGGTTATAGCTACGTAGATGTAAACAATGATGGTGTAACAGAACTATTGGTCGGTGCATATGATAACAAATCTAAAACTAGCAAAAGCTTTCTAGATATGTATACAATAAAAGATGGTTTGGCCACACCTTGTAAAAGTGATATATATGGGCAGGATGAAACAGAAGTGCATGGTAATATGGACTTACAGTATTATTTGGCAAACAATGGAGATATTATTTCTAAAGAACCATCACAAAAAAATATTGATAAATTTGCGAATGGTAAATTAAGCTATGATGAAATTTCAGAAAATTGCGATCAAATTGGTATATTTGAATATAACGGTGAGAAATTACATAATAAAGATTATGCTTCAGATTCAAACCAATATCCTTCTAGCGATTTGAAAACAATTCAATATATGCCATTTTTAACATCAGAAAAAAAATCAAAAACAACTGCAACAAACAATCATCAAGAGTATGACGTTATTTTGAAACAATACTATGATACGGCTTCGACTCAGGCATGTAGCAGTACTTTTGATCCATTGCAGACGTCTGAAATATGTTATTATTTTATGAACGCTGAATTTTCATTATCAGAAATTGGCTATGCATTTATAGACTTAAATGATGATGGTCAAGATGAACTCTTAATTGGCCTTACAACAAGTACAAGTCGTTTTTGTGATGTATATACAATAAAGGATAATGTACCTCGTATCGTTGACTTTAAAAATCCATATGGCACTACTAATCCTGCATCAGCATGGTATAGAAAGGCGTTTAACTTAACATCGGATAAAAAAATATATTATTTTGGAAGTTCTGGAGCTAAATCCTATAGTATTAGCTTAGGCCATATGGAAGGAAGTACCATTATTACGGATACTGAATATTGTTATGATGATAAGGAATATGATGATAGGGAAGATACTATAGCTGCACAAAAATACAATTCGAGTACTCAATCATTTGAAGATTGTGATGAAAATGAAATTAAGAGTTTTAAATCAAAATATGAAGATGAAGAGAATCTGAAAAAGATTTCTTACACTCCATTATCTGAATTTAAAGCATCTTCTAGACTTTACAACAAAAAGAATCACACGCAAGAACTTGAAGGATATGATGCAACGATTCAAATTCCATCTATGTTTAATTTTGTCTCAGAAGGCTATAGCAGTCAGGCTCCTCAATATGAATGTATTTATACATTAGATGAATCAAAACTTACTGGTTATTCAGCAGAATTATCAATCGCAAAATCATCCGCAAAAACTGAACAAGATCAATACACAAAGGATGAAGCACAAGAAGAGCTTGATAAATATCCAGAATCTAAAAGTGGTGAAATCTTTGGCACTCAAAGAAAATATGTTAAAGTATCCGTTCTTACAGGAGATAACTATCCAGATACAATTTTTATGGATATAGTTGATTTAGATTGTGATGAATATACATATCGTGTAACACTATCATTCCACAAAGAATCCGATGCACAAGCACCTGTTGAAAAGGACGCATATGAAAAGCTATATGATGAAGTGATTAAAATGGCTAAAAGTGTAAAATGGAACAAGTAAGGAGAGCAAAATTGCTCTCCTATTTAATTTCACTTAACGTTTTATAAGGAATTACCTTAAAATTCTCCATTGAATACGTATTCGAAAAATCATTTAAAGCTTCCGAAGTTGTTTCTTGCCACTGCTCCGTATCTAGATTCCATTCCATGCATGTCGCATCTTCAAAGCTATTAAATCGATATTTCTTTTCTAAATTCAGTCGACTACCATCAAATGAACTCACACTTGCTGTCCAGCTTTCTTCTCCATTAACTGTATAATTATAAATCTTATTATCATTTGTGATGGCATAATAATCTTGACTATAGCCAGCCACCCTCACATTCGATTCATCCTTAACGCAGTACTTTGCTTTTCCATCCTTGATGACATACATATCATAGAAAAAGCGAGCATCTTCAGAATAAGATCCAATCAAAAGCTCATCCACTCCATCCTCATTGATATCCATCAACGCATAACCAAAATGATCAAGATATGGATCATAACTCATTTCACGCATGGATAAAGGCATTGTATTTTCATCATATTCCTTATTTCCCTTTAGAAATTCTACATACTCATTGATTGTATCCTTATAAATATCAATTACGTTCACCTCTTGTTTTTCACGCACAACCGGATCTGGCTTTGCCTCAGGATCCTTTTCATTAACTGCACATCCACCTAACGAAAGAGCTACAATTGAAGCGCTAAGAATCAAAGCTTTCCCTTTTCTTTGTTTATTATTATCTGTATACATACCCTTTTATCTCCTGTAACACTATCCCTTAAATTATTCTAGCACATTTAGTGATACTCAAACTTTTTTATGATACATAAAATCTATTTAATACGAATAAAATACACTTAATACACTTTGTCATGACTTCATCATTATATATTGGATACGAATTACGCAATTGCTCCTTAGGCAATACGGCCGTCTTATAAAGCATCATTAAGAATGTAAAACAGTTTGTCTTAATATATTCATCACAAGCTGAACATTTATAACTCACATTATCCGCCGGTAAAGTTATCAGTTGGTTTGTGATAATATAATTAATTTTTGCAGTTAAACACTCCATATTTGAAGCCTTGTCCTGCGTAACAGACGCTTTATTTATATGATTTTTATCTAATATCTTATCCGTAAATAAATCTAAGAAGTTTCCTACCTTTGTGAAAGTTTCCTTAAATGAATATTCCGCACTTTTTTCTAATCCATCCAAAAAGAAATACAATTCTTCATCATATTTTTTCAAACCATTAAACGTATTATTGTAGTGTACACACGTATTGTCATTATCCTTTGACTCCACTGACTTTACGGCCTCTTCAAATAGAGTTGTGGGTTCAAGATCCTTTTGAACCTGAGAAACAGCCGCAGTAAAAGGCTCTACCTTTACACTTTCAAATACCGGTTTCACATCATCTACTTTATTTTCCACAACCTCTTCAATATCTAATGGACTAAAGTCTGGTTCTGAAACAATTGTTTTTCCATCATTTAAATGAGAAAACCCAGAAAGCTTTTCTTCTATAGAATTTAATTGTTTCAAAATATTATTATAATTCGTATTTTCATTTGAAATTTTTTCTTCCAGTAAACGCTTTTCTTCCATTAAACCATTTAATCTTTTTTGAGATTCCTCTTTTTCTGTTATTAAAGCCTTTCTTTGATCCATCAAGCCCTGTAACTCTGAATTCATTAAGCTCTTCTTAATTTCTTCCATTTCTGCAAGCTGTCTTTTCATTTCTTCCTGCAATTTTAAATTTTCTTCAATCTTACGATTCAATTCATCCATATTTATACTCATTTTCTTACTCTCCGTTTCTCTTTACATTGTCTGTTGATTGATTATACTAAATTAATATTTTTTATAATCTATACTCATTTTCGTGCTTTAATCTCATCAAGAATCACTTTTCTAAAAAAAGGAATTGACGTATTCAATTTTTTTCTTGCGTTTGCCACGATTGATTTTGCCTTTGCTTCCTTTACATTAAACAATTCTGCTATTTCAGATAACGACATATTTAAAATATAAAACATCAACAAAGCTAATCTTTGTTGTTCTGGCAATAAGTCAAAGCTATTATTCAATTTATGCACCTGTATTTCATACTCATCTTTATTTATAGAGGGATACGGTTCAAAATCATTTTTTAGATTTGCTTCAAAATCTACAATATCTTCATTGATTTCACAGAAATCAAATGAGAATTCCATTGGTTCTAACGCACAGTATATTTCCTGCGCAATTATTCTAAACAGAATTTTTTTCTCATGATCTTCTTTAAAACTAAGTTTTCTATTTTTATTAAATAAATGCATCAATTCCAATTTTATATTTCTTATAGTTTGTCGCTGTACTCGTATGACTAGGTTATTATTGTTTATAACTTTTTCGGTTAAAACAACAGAACACATCGAAAAGACTCGAATTACTGTGTTTAAATCATCCAACCTCGTTATATTATCTAGATTTATCCCAATTCATTTCACCCTCTCTTTTACCTAAGGATTTCGATTCTATATTAGATAATCATCATCAAATAAATTATCGGCATTTTCTGTACGATCAATAGTTGCATGCACATTCACTTGATATTCATTGGTCGATGTATTATTACTATTATTTGTTGAAGCATTCTTACTCCATTCCTTCATATCATCCGATAATCGGCTCGTTTCCCTTTTATTATTTATAGAGTCAGATACTGATGCAATAACAATTACAACCATAAGCCCAAATACAAATACAAACCAAATACTAAAACCATTCTTCATCAACCTCTCCTTAGGTGTCATACTCTCTTCAATTGATTTTCTTTGAGCTTCATGTAATTCTTCTTCTGTCATCTGAGTATATGGATCAAATCCAGGGTCCCCATATTCGGGATTTCCATTTGCATCATACGCAAACGCAGGGGTAATAGACCCCAATAAAAACATAAATATTGTAGCCAATCCTAATACTAATTTTTTCATTCTCTTTTCCTCCTATTAGCTCTTCACTATATAAGACGATATAACTTCATCAATGGTTATATCTAAATGCAATATTTTTATAATTATTATTAATTTCCTTCATAATATGAATTCGTTAACATGTCATCTACAGTAATATGAATTGGTTTTTGCGTTTTTACAGAGCAAACGCAGACATATGTAAACAGCTGCATGGATGTATTTAATTTTTTTCTTGCATCAGCTACTATTGATTTTGCCTTTAATTCCTTTACATTAAACAATACCGCAATATCAGATATCGACATATTTAAAAAGTAAAACATCATAAGTGCTAGTTTCTGTTGTGGTGGCAACGCCTTGAAATTAACATTCAATCTACGCACTTCATCTTTATATGTATATTTGTTAATCGTAATTTGTGACGCAAGATCATTTTTTAGATTTGCTTCAAAATCGACAATATCTTCACTGATTTCGCAAAAATTAAAGGAAAATTCCATAGGATCTAACGCATTGTAAATTTCGCGTACATTCATACCAAATACAATTTTTTTAATATTCTCTTCAGAAAAATAATCTATATTTCCCGTTTTACCCAAATTAAGAATTTCTACACTCGCTTTACTCATTGTTTGCCCAAGTATTTGTTCAGCTAAATCAAAATCATTTACAACTTTCATTGTTACTAATGTCATAAATGGCGATAAAGATTCAAATAATTTACCCAAAACCTCTGCCATCGTCTTATTATCTAAATCAAACACGATTACATTCACTCTCCATTTTCATTTTTTATATTAAGCAACTCTTTTTTCAAGAAGCTGGACCACACAAGCTATAGTGGAGCCATCTCCCCCTGAATACATAGATTGATGTTGAATTCTCTTTATCAACCTACATCCATTAGGAATTGGATTTAAATCATTCAAACAATCCCTTAATGAATCCGTATAACGTGTATCATAATGTTGTGATTTATAAATCCTATATTCATATCCTTCAACATTTTCATAATACTTAATTGTTAAAGTACGATAACGAAATCTTCTTACCGATCCAATCACATTTTCATGAAATAAAGATCCATAAAAATCAATGATCCTGATTTTTCCATTATGCTGATCAATCCATCGGTTTACTTCATCTAAACTTACCTTGGTAAATTCCATATATTTATAATCATTGACTCTTTTATTATTCTTTTTCTTTTCCACATTAACCTTTGGTTTCTCTTGTTTTGGTGAAAAGCTATACCCACAATACATGCATACATCATGATTGTCTGGCATTAACTCTTCACATATTGGACAAATTTTCATTTGGACATCCCCCATCAATCTTCTAAATCTATATCAAAATTCCATTCTTCTACAACCTTATTATCCGTTGTTCTAATAATCTGTTTGCGGATTATATACCCGTCTTTATTGATTGTGACATACGATTGTTTTGAATCCGATTTATTAACAGTTGAATTCATATCCTCATCAACCTGCTGTATAACCGAAGTATATGTATACGTCTTATTACCATTCTCATCCACAGAGACATCGGCTGAATTTAAACTTTTCTTGATTGCTTGTTTCCACTGATTTAATTGTTTCTTTGCCTTATCTTGATCTTGCTTTTCTTCAGCATTCAATAAGGCAAGCTGAGGTTTTAAATTTTGACCCACAATACAATAGGTATAAAAAGCCTTTGTTCCATTCGCAACATAAGCATATTCATCCATATTTTTCTTAGATGCCTTCAAATGATTTTCAAAATCACGATCTGTAATATTGTCTAAATCCGCATTCTCCACAAATGAATATGATATTTCATCATCCTCTACTTTATATTCAATCAAACCCAAATGTGCTACATAAGCACCATAATATTCATCCTTATTATCTGTATTTCTTATATATGTTCTTCTTGTGAATGGCTCCTTATTACTATCTAATGCATTAAATTCTACATAATAAGCATCAAGATCATTTAATTTATCTACGGCTCTAACAACCTGTTTATAGTTACTATTATAGTCAATGGCTGCATATCCTACACCGCCCGTTACAGCTACTGTTCCAGCACAAATGCCCGCCTTTACACTTGCCGTTTTGCTAGCCCACCATTTCGCAAAGCCTGATTTTGAAGCGGATGCTGCCGTTGTAGTAGCTGCTGTTGTTCCAACTGTTTTGATAATAATATCCTTCGATACATGACTTACTGCTGTCTTTGTCATTTGATCATGCAACATCCATGTTAAGAATGGCATTGGAGCCACACCATAGAAGGATATACCTTTCTCTCTCATAGACTCGATAATATTTTTAATTTTCTTTCGTCCATAAGATAGGTATCCCTTAACCGTATTTCCACTCACACCATATACATCGGCTATTTCCGAAACACTCATATCCTCAAAGTAATACATCATTAAGGCAAGCCTTTGATTATCTGGTAATTCTTCTAAGACGTGTTGTGCACCTTCCTGAAGCTCTTTATAATTCATATTTGCTTCTGGCTCGAAAATAGCCTTATCATTCTTAATATTCGCTTCAAAATCCAATCGATCTTCTTCATCATCCAAAGAACTAAATTCAACCGGTTTATTCTTGCCCTGCTTTGATTTTGTATAATCCAAAGCCTTATGTGACACAATTTGATTAAACCAACTTTCAAACTTGGAATCATCCGTTAACTGATCCAATTTCTGAAATGCCTGGATATACGCTTCTTGCACAATATCCTTAGCCGTTGCTTCATTATTGACTACTTTATACGCAATAAAGTAAGCCTTTCGCTCTGTAAATTGAATAATTTCAGCAATTGCCTCATTATCTCTATTTCTTGCTCTATTAATTAAATCCTTTTCCATTTTATAACCCTTTTCCAGTATATGTATTTATATTATAAATGATATCAACATTTATTACTATCTCAATTCTAACCATTTCTTAATCCATCACAAACTCTTCAAACCAATATGTATAGTAAATGTTTCCACATTCTGTTTGATGAGTATCTACACCATAATGACTACTGAACCATCCTTGTTCAATGGCAGCTTGCCTTAATGTATTTTGCGCTGTTACATTCGCTTCACTATAAGACGTATAAGCACCATAAGGAATCGTATCATCACACGCTAACACTTCTACTACTTCTTCTTGTGGTTGCTGTATTTCATATATAATACTCTCATTATTTTCTACATTAACTTGTTCATTCTTTATTTCCTATCTAAGAATATATGAACCTGTATCCTCCTCTTGCACTGTTTCAATTTCTTTATTTTCCTCAACATTTGAACACCCCACTAGTAATACAGTTAACACAGTAATACACATTCTATTTTTCTATCTAACATTGTCATCACCTCATTTACATCATCCAAATTCCTATAAAAATCATTGTTAGTATATAATTCAATACATCCTGCCTTACAAATATCATTAGATCTTGGTATGTAAAATCACGTAAGCAACTACAATAAACTCCATTAAAGCATTGCCTTTGAAAAGGCGTTAACCGAAAATATTTGATTCTTTCCTTTATATTCAATTGCCACAAAACAATCCAATCAATCCCCTGTTTCTTAGTATACGAACGCATCTTAATTCTAGATTTTTTCATATGTCTTCCTCCTAATTTATCCCTTCACTATATAAGACGAAGTAATTTTCGATTTGGTTATACAAAATCAAATTTTTAATACATATGATACCAACCATTCATAAAGTTAAAGATATCCATATTAATTTCCTTTAATTCCTCTGGATAATTAACATACATTTCACCTGCATCCGCAAAGAATTCATGTACTTCTTCTGTACCATACGCACCTAAACAATCCGGTGCACTTTGGTGAAGGCTTAGCCATTCAGCACTTTCTGAAATACCATACCAAGTATATGAATTACCATGCGCGAAATCGAAAAGATGAGTTAACTCATGACTTACCGTCGATTTTTGATCATAGTCTTTATTCACATCCATCTGAAGAGTAATAGAAAAATCATCTGACTTAGCATATGCATAGGTACCAAAACCTCTATTATTTGTATCCACACCCTCCGATGTGGCTATACTATCAAAGTTTTGTGGTTCACAAAAACGAATCACACGACAATTATCCAATAAAAATTGAGGTTGTGTTCTAACATGTTCATCTAGATATTTCTGTAAATCACCAGCCTTAATATGATTTCCAGGAATAATCTCAACAGTTGGTAAGCCTTCAAAGGTTAAATATTGCTCCTCAATAATGCGATTATATTCTGCTTCTTTAGCTCTTAATACTTCATTGTATTGTTCTCTAGCCAAAGCATAATCATCATAGACTGGATTTAGTGCCAACATCAATGCACATAATACAAATCCTAATAAACCTAATTTCAATGTTTTATTTGTCTTAGGCTGATGATTTACGATATATCTATCACAATCATCCCAATCCTCTCTTTTAAAATGATTTTGGTAATACTTTAAAATACCTTGTTGTTTTTCTTCACTTAACTCTTCAAAAATCTCAGTTTCTCGCTTTGAAAACCTTGAACGAACAAACTCTTCTCTTAAAACATTTGGATCTATTTCCTTCTTATGATAAGTCAACACAAGAAACAATGCTGTACTGAGTAAAGCCACTAGAAAACTCAATTGAAAATCACAGTTAGAAATAATTGCCTGCTCTACCATGTTTGCTTCTTTTAACCCCAATAAATCTTGATACCAATACAAAATAGAAAACACAACCATAAATACGACACTTGAAAAAATCACTTTATTTTTATTCATTTTAAAACTCTCCTTTTATCCTTACACTATTAAGACGAAGTAAAAAATGAATTGGTTATATAAAAAGTAAAAGAAAATAAAAAAAGATTAGTAAATTACAATTTTTACTAATCTCAAAATTTTATTACTCTCTACCTTATGCGTAATATGACATAAATTCTTGATCCGATACTCTTTCATAGCTATCGACATGCGTTACATATGTACGATCGAAATGATTTTCATCGATCCATTCATAGGTATATGTCCAATTTGTTTGTCCATTCACATTAAGAACTAATGTATTTCCATTGACAGAATACGTACCCGATTCTTTATTCACACAATGCTGCGCAAATTGAGGACCTGGATTTGTATACGATTCAAATGTACCATCCTCATTAAAACGTGTGTAGGTACATGCATCTGATGAAGCCACATCTGGAAACTGTTCATATTTCCAATACCCAACAATGGATGGTGTATTTTCTGATTCTTGTGATGCTGCTTCATCTGATGTTGTTTCCTCTGATGTGTCATTTCCATAGCTATAACTCATATCATTTAAACTACTATCCTTTTTTAAAACCGTTTGCGAATCCTTTGTTGTAAAGACATAATTTTGTAAAAACTGATAATAACCAGAAAAATTATTTTTAAAATCATCTCTAGAAATACAATAACGTACCAATCCTTCTCGTAAGAAATGGTTTAAATCCGTTACATGTTCTTCGCCATAGACACCCGCAAATGTCTCTTTATTGTTGTTGTAGTAATCCGTTAAAGTAGGTTCAGAAATATAATAATCTAAAGCCTGGTCTGAAATGGAATTGACAATAGTACGGACAAATATTTCTGGAGTTGCCTCTTCCTTTATCTGATAAGAGTTGATATAGATACAAATATCACCATCTTCATCTACCGTTCTGAATATAGATGCATCATTAAATGGAACATTTCCATTTGCTTCTTGATTGTAGTGTTCCTTACAAACACTATCATCTTCACTGTCAAACTCACAAACATTCATATAATAGTTATTCGCAACATTTGTGAATATAGGCTGAGCCGTATCATATAATGAAATCAAATCTGATTTTGATGTATTATCATAAGAATCACTATATGTATAAAGTGAAAAATCATCGGACTCATAATAATAACCTTTATCATAGTCTAAGTTTTGAGAAGAATACAGTCCTCTTGCACCAAATGCAGTTTGTAAGAAAACAAATAGTGCAACTAGTACAATTCCGAATATAATCATCGAATCTCTTAAATATCTTTTCATGCTTCTAACCTCCGATAATTATAATGATCAACATTGTTAAAAACACAATCGCAAGTGTACCCACAATCAACTTTTTATATTCAATCATAAAAGCTAAGTCCATTCCATGTTCTTTTTCATAATTCGTAATAAAAGTTTTTTTCTGCTCATTACTTAATCTAGAAATTAATGAACTAAATACAATAGATTGTTCTTTCTCATATTTGGCAATAATTGGAAAATAATATGTATGAAACATATCATCTTCATCTTTCCATTTTGCTTTTTTATTAAAATAAGACATGATACAAAAAATCACAATTGGATATACAATATGAATCGTAAAACCTAAGAAGAGTCTTTCAAAATACATCACAATCGAAAGGATGATCATTAAACCAAAACGTAAAAACAATTGATTATAATCATATGCCAAGTAAATGATATCCTCTTTATCTAGGCGATAATAGCTAAGCGCAAAGCCAGCACAATAAATCAATACAGAAGCATATACATTAAATTTATGGAAAAGAAATAGCGATAGTACTATATCTAAAATGACACTCATATAGAATATGCCAAATAATTTCTTCTTAAACAAACATACTACACTATAGATAATGGGAATTAGCCAAAATATATACGAAATCATAAACTATCCATTCTCCTTACCTGTAAATTGATTTAGAGCCTTAGAAATACCCTCAATCACATTGGATTGATCATTCAAATCAAAATAATCTCCTAATACTTGTCGTATTTTATTGTCCCCATAATCATTAATATACTTAACTAGCAACTCTGCCTTATTCTGTAGTTCAATTGAGCTAGGTCTTATCTTTACAAAATTACCATAGAAGTTGTCTCTACCAAACACATAGATACCATACTGTCCAAAGGACTTTAATATTTCATACAACTTACGATTATACGTGTTGAATGCCTGTTCCTTCACAAAGAATTCGCATCCATTTTCTAAGCCTTTGTAGGCACAGGCTGATGTGACAAAAGGATACATATTCATAATAGCTTCTAAATATGTTTGTTTCATTTCTTGTGCTTCTATATTTTCTGTTTTAGACTTCAATAAACCCATCGTCTCCTGAATTATTTTTTTCTCTAACATCGTTGAGACAGGAATGGATTCTGAAAGATTTAATCTTTGACGAACAATTGGATTTGGCACAGATAGAGGAATCCATTGATAACGCTCATCAATTTTACGCTTATGCATATTGTATCTTTTACTTAAAACCATCGGATTATATCCTTTTATTTTGAGAATATAGCTATATGCATACTGCTTCTCCTTCAATTGAATATCTTGAATTCCAACTAAATTAACAATTTCATTCTTTCCACTATTCACAAAATTCATGTAGTTATCACCTGTCTTCAATTGGTCAATCAAAGACTGCGTTCTAACCCCCATCATATTCATCATATGTGCCACTCTAAATCTTGTGTGTTCACGATCATCCAACTGTCTTTCACTAATGACATCCTCAAACTTCATGATGGTTCCATTTAAGGCATTGACCTGGAAAATTTGTTTACCAGCCTTCTTTTCGATTTTTTGACCTCTTTCCAAAGAACGTAAACCAATTTCCGTGATCTTATTATTCTTTATATGACCATAACCAATCAGAAGCTTTAGCACACGTTTCACATACTTCTCGTCGATTGCCAATAATTCAGATATTTCATGCGAGGTTTCTACGCCTAAAGATACAAGCTTTAATACAGTTAATTCAATAACTTCAAAGTCCTCAAAGGACTCTTCTACCGTATCAATTTCAACCAATGCGATGGGAAAATAGACGGGGATAAAAGCGTCAACATCGACAACACTTAATGTTGGATATGTTTTTAAGATGGTAGATAAATCTTGATTCAGATCATCATATCTTTTCTTTTTACTCATGCTTATTCTCCTCCAATCTATTTAATAATTGTTGATACGTGATAAATTCACCTTTATTGTCATCCTTCACAGCCTTTAGCATGTTACAAATAAATCTAGAGAATGCCTTTTCACTATATGGATCATCCGGACCATCACCTAAATTTTCACAAGATGACAAGAAATCAAAGTCACCGATCATAATCAGCATCTTCTTACAACGAGACATCGCCACATTTAAACGACGAAGCTCCTTTAAGAAACCAATTCGACAAATGTGAGGTGGAATATTCGAACTCTTTGTGAAGCTATAAATAATAATGTCTCTCTCCTGTCCCTGGAAGGAATCTAGACTTGCGACCATCTCCCCTAAGATTTGTTCTGGAATAAAGCCACTAATTGTCTTTTGAATTTCTTTAACCTGCATCTTATAAGCTGAAACAATACCCATTTTTTCCAATGTCTCATTTGTGATTTCAGCCTCATTATATAAATCCTTATATTCTGAGTAATTCTTGATCTCAAGCATGATTTTCTTAATGATTTCAGCCTCGAGCTTGTTGTAGCAACCACTATTTTCTACCTTCGTTTCATGACGATTCTTCTCTTTTGAAGTATCAATCACCAAGAATGGCTTTTTTGAAAGACTTGGAAGCAATGATTTTAAACCACGTTTTACATCTGCCGATTTATACAATCCATTATAGAAATTATCTGATAGAATATCCGCAATTTCACCTGGCATTCTAAATTGCGTATCTAGCATAGCCTTATTTGTATCTGGAATGTTGTTGTACATTTCCTCGAATAAGGATTTACCTAATAAAGTAGGATCCTTTCCATTCTTTTCACATAAATCTACTAATTCTTGATCGGCATTAGGCGGTATCTGCTTATGATCCCCTAACATAATTAGCTTATCCGATACACTCATTGGTACTAAGGCATTGTGAATTTGAATCTGACCCGCTTCATCAATAATGGAAACATCAAAGTTCAAACCAGAGAAACGCTTTTGCGAGTTGATTCCTATGCAGGTTGCCCCAACTAAATCCACCGTATTCAAAACCAATTCGCCTAACGCATGATTTTGTTTCGATTCAATCGTATTTTTTCAACCTGACACAACATCCTTTATTTTTATATATTCTGCATTTGAGAAGCTAATTGTTTTATACAAATTAAGAATTGCCTTTTCATCTAAAACACCAATATTTCCAATTACCACGTTACTCTTTAGTTTCAATGCATCATCACAAGTATTGTATTCTTTACAAAGCTTGTTCCATTTTAACTGTAAAGGTAAATATTCCCTATTGTTTACATTAATAAATTGTTTGAACACATTCATATATTGTTCAAAGAAATGCTTATGATAAATATCCTTATAGGTTGCGGCTCCTGCCTTTAATTCATCATATTTTTGATCAAATAAAAACTGTAATTCCTCATATCGTGCGATAGATTTATTTTTAGACCACTTATGAATAAATTCCAAAATCTTACCTTCCTGATTGTATTTGGTAATTTTAACCTTTAGCTGCTCAGCTTCACTGACATAATCCTTTAATTCCTTAGTTAACTGCTCATTTTTTCTTTTTAAAAGAACTAGATTAGTGTAGTCTGCCGTTAATTTACTTTTGATTTGTTCATTTAAATCAGTAAATGAGCGCATCACAAGCTTTTCATCTTCTATATAAATCAAAAGATACTGCATAAACTGTGACCAGTTTTGAAGTCCACGATCAATATTCTCAATATTGTTTGTCGTCTTATTCGTGATGAATTCTCTTGTCGTACGAATTTTATTTTCATACATAAAACTTTGCACATCACTTTGAATTTTCGATTCTGAACCAATACGCAAAACATCAATATCCTTCTCTTCTCCAATACGAGATAAAACATTATCTACAGCCTTGTTGTTTTGAGAAGATACTAATACACGCATGCCTTTTTCATTGATAAAATACTTGACCCACTCCAAAATAACCGTCGTCTTACCTGTACCTGGAGGTCCCATAACTAAGAAGACATCTTTTGAATTGATACCACGTTCAATCGCATCTACCTGAGAAGGATTCGGTGGATATTTTTTCTTATTCAATTGCTTCTCTAATTCTGTAAAATCATTATGATCAAAGCCCTTTGTAGAGCTTTTCCCTAGTACTTCATTAAAATAAGTAGCGGCTGAACGATGCTTACGAATATTGTTGATAGCTTCAATTTGCACATCTTTATTTACAGTGGATGTGGAAATACTGGCTGAGCCTGTAATCGCAAAATCACTTAAATTGATTTGATCTGTAAATAATAAAGTAGCCTTTACACGATCTTCAATCGTCTCAACATCAATAACTTCGGCAACATGTTTTTTATCTCGCTTATCCTTAATCGATAAAGAGACACCTGTTGTCAATAAACCATCCTTGTCATCATCAAATGTAAATACATAGGCAATACGATCCACACGATCATGATCTGCAGCTTCTAAATTACGATAATAGAAATCACCCAGCTCATTGGCCTTTGCGATTTCTAAATCATTGGATAAAGTCGCATACGCCTCTGCCGTATCCAAGTATTCTTCTAAAGGCTTTTCATTGACAATTTCCTGTTCTGTATCTTCTCCTTCGGACATATCATCACTGGATGCAGCCAAAATACCAAGAATTTGATCAATTGTTCTGCAATCCATACAGCTATTGTTTTTTTCATGTTCCTGCCCATCATGAAGAATAAAATAGTTATCTCTTTTTGTATCATTAAATACAATGTGACAACCATCCGTAAAGGACATATTGATACCATACTTTAAGGCTCTATTTTGATCTTCTAGGCTCCCCCTTCGAAATGTTCGAACAAGAAATCGATTGCCCTCATCGTTCGCAACGCAGTTAAAAACACCTAAGAATGTATATAACGCAAATCGCGTATGATCACGATTATCCGGCACAAATGTAAAGATCGAATGCTTACTCAACTCTCGCATATACATATCGGCCGTTGTCGTCGTTGAATCAACAGTATCTAAATAATCCTCAATATTATTGATGGATGTATTTGTCATAACTAAAAATAAGCCTTCATTAAATTCAGTCTCTTCAAGATTAAATGATAAATAATCCTTCATCTTTTAATCCTCCATCTTTGGAAACTCTAGTTCTTCCACTTCTAATTCTTGCGGAAGAAAATCAATTGGATTCATATCAAAATTGTTTTTTAAATATGCATCAAACGCTTCTTTTTCTTCCATGATTATTCCCCCTCTTATTCACTAACTTTAAATCATTCCTTAATTTACTATAACTCTCATAACGCTCTGCAGGATCATATTTCATACAACGCGTAATAATCTCATTCATTTTTTTATCCATTTCCGGATATTTTTCAATAGGCTCTACAAAATTCTTCCAAGCCTTTTCTGTACTACGTAAAGAAGGACTTGAATATTCATCTCCCATTTGTGGAAGTGAGCCTTTATAAAACTCATATAAAATGACACCTATCGCAAACATATCAACCTTATCACGACGTGTTTCTTTTGATCGTTGACCCATTTCTGGTGCTTTATATCCAAATGTTCCTTCTGTCTTATTTGTCAAAGACATGGAAATATTAAAGTCAATCAAAACCAATCTTCCATTAAAAATCATAAGATTTGATGGTTTAATATCCTTATGATAAATATGATGCTTCGCAAGTTCATCTAATGTATCACAAAGCTCCATCATCCACCCTGTCATTTCCTTTAGACTAACTTGTTTTCTCTTTAACTTCTTTTCTAAACTATCCCCCTGGATCCACTGCATAATAATGTATAAGTTTTCATCTTGTACATGATAATCATAAATATATGGCACTTCTCCATTCGAAAATTTAGAAAGCACTTGAATCTCATGTTTCGCCTGCTTTAAAGCTAGTTCATTCGTAACAGATATCTTTTTGATGGCAACATCCCGATTTAACTTCTTATCATTTGCCCTATAAATCACACTATTTCCTGTATTGATTGTATAATCGTCCATCAAGAAATATTCATGTGTATCATCAAATACTAAATCCATTACTTATACTCCTCTAAAGCTTCTTTAAATACACTATATACAGTGTTCGCATCTGGTCTTTCCATCGCGGCTTCTGAAATCATTCTTTCTAATAAATCCGCAAGCTTAGCTGAATATTGTTCTTCAATCTCATCCAATAATTTAATTTCATTCTTTTTCGGATTCAAATTACCAGTCAAGATACGAATGAACAACATACCCAATGCGTAGATATCTCTTTGTCCAAAATTCGAATTACTATTCACATGTAAATCATTTGGACAAATATATTTGAAGTTATCTTCATTATTTTCATTTTGTCTTTCAACTTCTTTATTGTATACATCAATCACCGTTGCATATTCTGATTGTTTATCAAATTTAGAGAAATCAAATCCAATCAAATATGGAACATACCCTTCTTTTAAACCATAATCGCAAACTATGATTGAACCCGGATTGATCATACGATGATAGATTGGTTCCTCTAAGTCATGAAGTTTTGAAATAGCCTCCGATAAAGTTGTACAAATATTTACCTTTTCAGCAGATGATTTGATTTTATCTAACATCTGTTGATTTAAAGCCATTGGCTCTTTAGAGAAAGTATACGCAATGTAATAGAACTCATCATCCTCTGAATCTATCTTATTCAAATCCTTTACTTTGGAAACCCCTTTAATAGAATTACTCATGTTATCGTTGATCAATTCTAATGTAGAGATATTTCTTTGAATAAAGTTTTTGTCCATCTTTTCTTTATCATATTTTCGAATGATGGCATATTCATTCTTTTTCCCCTGCTTAATACCATGGAATTCTTCTAAATAACGAGTTCCACCGCTATCTTTTGTAGCTGCATAGGCATAAATATCATAGTCACCTAGCTTCATCGCATGAGAATTATAATTTGTAGATTTCTCTCCATAATAGAAGCGAAGTACTGTATTCAACTTGCCAAAACATCCTTTTAATACAGCTCCATTAATCACAAATTTCTCTTCACCATTTATCGTTTTAGAAGTTCTGAATTTCTTCCATCTACTTTGTACAATATCCTCTTGATGCGAAGCTAAATTAGCCATCATTCTAAGTGCATGTAAGTCATTGATTATAGTTTGTCTTTCTTTCGTGCTTCTATAGCCCTTATTTTTCTTATTCACCAACAAATTATATTCATCAATAAAATTCACTTTAATGAAAATATTTACCGATTCAATGTTCTTCGCCTCTTTGTCTTTTCCATTCGCATTCTCTCTATTAAACGCAAGACATTGTTGTTCTTTATTCGATTCTTTTATTAAATGATTTAAGAAATAATCTAATACATCACGTAATTTTTTTGCGGTTCCAGAATGATCATTAATACAATTTGACTCTACATCTTTAATCTTTTTATACAATGTCAAATCATGATCTTTTAAATACGCAAAATTATCCTTGATTTCAATTGGAGTATTTGGTTCATGATAAGAGAAGTCTAGCTTTTCCTTCTTGGAAACAACCTCTTCCTCTTCTACGATTTCATCATCTTCTTCTCGTTCTACATTCATTGGAATGATATACGATTCCTTTGTGTTTTCATTATCCGAAAGATCTTGCATAGCTTCTTCATAATTAAAATCTAAATCTGCATCGCCATTTAGAACATCATCATTTTCCTTTAATTCCTTTGGCGTAACAATGATCGCATCATTTTTTTCTGAAGAAACGCTTGAATAAGCTTCCATGAATACGGCATATACTTGTTTTGCCGTTGGTCTATCAATCGCGGTTTCGCTTAACATCATTTCTAATAAATCAGCAATCTTTGAATTGTAGTTTTCTTCAATTAGATTTAATTTATCAGCCAAATCTAATCTTGGACTTTGAAGATCTCCACTCAAGATACGAATAAATAGAATACCCAACGCATAAATATCCATCTTTTCATAAGAAGTATCTGTCATATCGTATTCACAAATATATTCCATATCTTCTTGTTTTAATGAATCTACTTCATTTTTAAATTGTTCTAAAACTGTCATCTTTGCGTCTGCAGCTTTGAATTTAGAAAAATCAAAATTAATTAAGTATGGTACAATTCCAAATTTCTTATCTGAGAAGTCACATAGAACAACTGATTTCGCATTAATTAATCGATGATAGATTGGTTCTTCTAAATTGTGTAATTGTGAAATGGCATTTGATAGTCTTTTACACATTTGAACGCGTTCAAACGGTGTATCCGCACGATTTAAATTTTCTTGACTTAGTTCCATTGGCTGTTTGTGGAAAACATAAGAAACATAGTAAGACTCATCTTCTGTATTCACTTCATTCAATTGTTTAATATCCGCAATCCCTTCAATTGGATCCATCGTATTCGAATGAATACGCTCTAATACAGACATGTTTCTCTTCACAAAATTCATATCCATATTTTGCACATCATACTCTTTAATTACGGCATACGCATTTGGAGTTACACTCGAATCGATACCATAATATTCTTTTTTACAACCAGGTGCAGTTGTTGTGACTTTATAAATATCATACGCATCGATCTTTGTAGAATCCTTTAACCATTTCTTTTTATCATTTACCTTGTAAAAAGCACGCAACACCACATCTAATGATTTCAATCCATTACGTAATACATTACCAGAAATGACATTCTTATCATTTTCTAATGTTGTATATTTACTATCTAAAGATACATTGTTTTTTAATTGATGATTTAATGTTTCAATATCCTTTAATGAAACAATATTCGCATCATTCATTGAAATCACACGTTCATAGTTAAATGAAGTTCCTAACACCTTTTTACGACAAATTGTATTTAGATCTGCATTAATAACATCCTTACAGAATGTTTCAATCACACCATTAAATTCTTGAACAGTCTTAACATGATCATGAATCAATGTACTTTCAGTTTGTTTGATTTTTGTATATAAAGAAGGATTCAAATCTTTTAAATAATAAAAGTTATCATAAACCTTTAAATCCTCATTCTCTACACGATTTGAAAAATCAGGCTTCTCAATTACCACCTTTTCTTTAACACCCGAATTATCTTTTTTTGGAAGCATTTTTTCCAACTTGTCAATTTCATCTAATTCAGCATCTAAATCAAACGCAAAGTCAACATCTAAATCTAACAGATCATCATCTAACAATAAATCTTGATCCTCTATTTTTTCTTGTTCAAACTCTTTCAAAACTTTAACCCTCTCATCCTTTGTCTCAATGTTTTCTTCAACAACATTCTCAACTACTTTATTATCTTCTGCTTCAATTTCCACAGGTTTAATCTCAGTGCTTTCTTCAACAACATTTTCAATAGCTTTATTATTTTCTACACCAAGCATTTCTTTATGCATACTTTGAGCTTCGATTTTTATTGGCTTATTCTCAACACTCTTTTTTTGTGGCTCGGCCATTGTCGGATTAAAGAATTGATTTACGTCTTCCTTTAAAGAAATCGAAAGATCCGGATCATAAGTACTCAATAAATGATTCTTTTCTTTTACTATATTCTCATACTCATCCGCTAAAGATGCCTCAATTTTTTCAGTCACACCCTTATAAAATACTTTAGATTCGCTTGTTTGTGGTTGCACCTTTGTTGGTATTGGTGTTGTTGTTTTGGTTTCATCTACACTTTCCTGTTGTTTTTCTTGTACTGGCGTATTAACCAAACTTGCACTTGGTTCTTGTGTAGCTACTACTTCTTCTGGTTCAGAGACATCAATGCCCTTTGCCATCAAAAATGATCGTTTAAATTCATCGCTCAAATCCAAGCCTTCAAACATTTCTTCATACTTATCCATTTTTGCCATATCAAAAATCTCCCATATACATACAGACTATTGTCGTAACCCTAATTCCATTCGAATTATTAATTGTTCTGATTTGCATTTAAGCTTTGTTTAATTTCCTGATATTCTTCATATTCCTTTTTATAATCTTCTAAAGCCTTTTCTACTTTTGTCTTCACATCCATCAATACAACCTTTTGATCATATCTTTCCTTTTCAACTACTTCTAATTGTTCTTTAAGCTCATTATATTCTTTATCTTTTTTCATATAAGCCGTCTTTTCAGTAACATATTCCGCCTTTAATTTTTCATAGTTCTGCTTCAACTCATTGACCAATTCAGCCTTTTTCTTCAATTCATCACGCTTTTTTTGTTGCTCATTCACTAAAGAAGCCATCATTTCTTTTAGTTCTTCTAATTCCTTTGCCTTTGCCTCAATCGCAGCCTTTAATTCATTTTCATTCATGTTCATGTCCTCCATATGTTTATTACCTATAATAACTTATTATACACTCTTTTTAAGGCTTTTGACGTATATATAACGTTGAAATATATACCATTTGATAACCCTTACATAAAATAAGCACAAAAAAAGTAGAAGCCCTTAACCTTCTACTTCTCACTCATATATATTACCAGCTTGTCGCAATATCTAATTGAGTATCTGATGTATATGTAAAACTACCTGTATCACAGACAATTCCTTGTCCTAATGAAGTCTCTACAATTGATCCTCTAGGATGCTTATTTAAATCGGCTGCAACCATAATATAATCCCCCAGCATTTTTGCGCCATCCATACGTACCCAGTACTCATCATTATTTCCCATTCCTCGCATGGTAGAAATAACTCCACTCATATCTAAATTATAGTAGGTTTCCTTCCCACTTGGACCATAGAATACGCCAGCACTTGGTGTCAATCCATTTTGACCTCCAATATACTGCATTAAAGATGGCTGTGCATTCACTGCTTTTGAAACAGCATCGTAATTTTGTTGCACAAAATTTACATCCCTTAAGAGTTGTGGCTGCTCCAAAATCATTTCATCTACACTTTTTGGCTCTTGTTTCTCATTAGATTCCTTTTCGATATCTTGAATCTGTTTTTCAAATTCTTCCTTTAAATTTTTCGTTTCCTTTGCCGCATCCTCACGCATCAAAACATTTGAGTCTGCCTGATTTTGTTTGGCATACACTTTGTTTTCTTCCCCAATTACTGATGATGTTGTTAGTAATGTTAATGCGAATGTTGACACCAACAAGGCTGAAACGATTCCTTTTCTTATTCCATTGTTCTCTAAATTCTTTTCTTCTATAAAGTTCAAAACACCCTCCAATCTTCCCCCTAGGCTTCATAAAATACGAAGCGTTGCTGTACAAGAAAATGAATACAACATCTTAAACTATACTCTTTTTTGTAAAAAACGCAAATTTTGATATAAAAACGGGCCGTTTTCACCTAAAAGTGGTGACTACGACCCATTTATTGTACTATTTACTATGTTCTTCCTCATTAATTGTGGCATCAATCATTTTCTGTGCCCACACAGGATATATGTCACGAACAAAGTGTACGCCATCTGGCTGATAGAATTCAGGATTTCCATTTTCAGTTACGCCTGTTACATCAATATATGTCCAGCCATTCTTTTCGCACATTGCCTTAAGCTGTGTATTATATTCATTTGCCTTGCCCCATCTAGGAGTTTCAGCCAAAGTTTCAGCCGTAGGCGGAATAATGGAATTAATAAACACATGAGCTTTTGGAACTATTTTTAATACTTCTTTCACCTTTTCTTCATATAAGTCTGCATAGGTACCGCCTTCTTTTTTAAGGTCCAACCCCATATCATTTACACCATATGAAAAATAAAGCTTAGATGGATTGATTTGCTTAACTTGATCATTAAAGTCCGTAATATTCAAGATTGTATTTCCGGCAGCCGCAAATACAGCGTTCCATGGAAGAAATCCATATGTTCCAAATCCATATACACGTGAATCTCCATACAATGCGTAATCATCAAACATAGAGAATACATCTAATTTGCCTTCTTTAATTAACGTTGTTTTTTCTTCAATTCTTTTATTTGTTAATTTCTTAGACAGTTTTTTTGTCTTAAGCGCTTCCTGCTCTTTAATATAAGCAACCCCTTCGCTCGTATTTCCCTTTGATGTAAAGGTAACTATCAATAAAATCACAACTAAAAAAAGAACTGCTCCAATAATAATTTTCTTCTTCATTTCCTATCCCCTTTGATGTGATTATAGCACAATAAATTCAGTTTCGTTCATAATTCATCTTATTTTAAGTTTACCATAAACAATACTCCAATTTTATGCTACAATCAAGGCACGGAAAGGGATTTTTTAGGTTAAGGGGAAATGAAAAAGAATATATATACTATTTGTAAAGCAATCGTTTTAATTTGTCTTATTATTCTTGTCGCATCCAATTTCAAAGTGGATAAAGATAGTAAAGCGTCTATGGAAACGGTACAAAATAAGACGATTGAAAAAATAAATCTAGATGGATTTACACAATTAGACAACTTAAATATAAAAAGATTTTTAGGCTTAGACCCATCGCAATATGATGGTAGTGTTTACTATAAGTCAGATGATGCCATGTCAGCTAGAGAGTTTATTATTGTGAAATTTAAGGATCATTCTCAACAAGATGCATTTAAGGAGACAATTGAAAAACGAATCAGCTCACAAAAAGGAATTTTTGAAGGCTATGCACCGGATCAGGCAGAGTTATTAAAAAATGCCGTTATTGATATTCATGGCAATTATGCGCTTTATGCAGTAAAAGAAGATGCAGCTACAATGAATGATCAGTTCTTAAAGGCATTGAGTGAGGGGGAATAAAATATGGTATTTACGGATTTATTATTTTTATTTTGTTTCTTACCCATCAGTGTTCTACTCTATAAAGTCGCAAAGAACATTAAGATTCAAAATATTCTATTAGTTGTACTTAGCTTATTGTTTTATGCATGGGGCAATCCTGTGCACGTCATACTTTTGATTCTATCTATTTTATGGAACTACTTTACAGCACTTGAATTAAATGAACAGGAAGATGAAAAAGCACGAAAAATCATTTTGATTGTCGCCATCGTTGTTGATTTACTATTATTAGGTGTCTATAAATATACTGGTTTTGTGATGAATATCCTTCATATTCAATCAAGTATTCAAATTGCACTTCCAGTCGGACTTTCATTCTTTACCTTTAGTGAACTATCTTACTTATTTGATGTATATAACAATAAGAGTGAACCACAAAGAAACTTGATTTCCTATTCATTATATGTAAGCTTCTTTGGAAAAATCAGTATGGGACCCATCGTCTCTTATCATGATATGGAAGCTCAGTTAAATGATAGAACTGTATCAAAAGCGCAATTTGCGAGTGGTGTTGTTTTATTCAGTAAGGGTTTGATCAAAAAAGTCTTATTAGCGGATCAATTGTCTTATGTTTATTCTGTTTTACAAAACAATCAATCTGTCATGGGCGTTTGGCTTTTGGCAATTTGTTATATGCTGCAAATCTATTTTGATTTTTCTGGCTATTCCGATATGGCCATTGGATTATCGAGATTCTTTGGATTTGATTTTGCGCCAAACTTCGAACATCCATATACAGCCGTATCTGTACAAGACTTCTGGAGAAAATGGCACATTTCTTTATCAAGATGGTTTAGAGATTATTTATATATTCCTCTAGGAGGAAATCGTGTTGATCAAAACACATATATTCGTAACATTTTCATTGTATGGTTTAGTACAGGACTTTGGCATGGTGCAAACTGGACATTTATTGTCTGGGGTATCTATTATGGATGCTTCTTATTGTTAGAAAAGTTCTTCTTAAAAGAAAAGTTAGAAAAACTTCCAACATTCATCTCACATATTTATACACTATTTGTCGTGTTGGTTGGTTGGGTATTCTTTATGAGTCCAAGTCTAGGCAGCGCTTTTTCTGTTATTGGAAAAATGTTTGGCATCGGTGCTAGTGCATTTGTTGATAATCAATCGGCCTTTATGTTTAAATCGTATTTGATTCTATTTATACTAGCCATTATTTTCAGTACTAAAGTATATGACAATCTACAAATCTTCTTCTACAATCAATTCAAAATGAAAGCTGTATATACATCATGGGCTGTTTATATCATCATGTTGATTATTTGTATCGCATTTATCGTAGGTGGAACATACCATTCCTTCCTATACTTTGCGTTCTAGAAAGCCAGGTGAAAAGTTATGAAACAGAAATATTCAGCCATTATGGCTTCTAGTCTTACAAAAGTTATCAGTATTGCCGTTGTCGTCATTATGATTCTTAATATTGTCATTCCTGACCACAAACAATCAGAAACTGAAAACCGACCTCTACAAACATTTCCAGCTTGGAATGTAGAACATGTATTATCAGGACAATATGGTAAGGATCTAAACACTTGGTTTTCTGATCAATTTGTTTTTAGAGATCAAAATATTCACATTAAATACTTAATTCAAAAATTTACCGGTGTGAAAGAAATTCAAGGTGTATATTTGACAAAGCGTGGTTTAATCGAAAAGACAGCTGAAGTCAACAAGGAACAATTGGATCGCAATTTAAATGCGATCAATACTTTGAAACAAAACTATCCAGATTTAAATGTAGGTTTTATGTTGGCACCAAATGCCGTCAGTATTGAACGTGACAGTCTTCCTAAGTCAGCTGATGCCTTGAATCAAAATAAACAAATGGAAAATATCTATAATCGTATTGATGATTCGATCAAAAAAATTGATGTGCGCTCTACTTTAGAAAAACATAAAGATGAGTATTTATACTATAAGAGTGATCATCACTGGACATCATTGGCATCTTATTATTCATATCAAACATTAGCATCTTCATTTAAATTAGATAAAACAAAAAAATCGGATTATACAATCTACCCTGTATCCAATTCTTTTGAGGGTACTTTGGCAAATAAAACGGGTAGTCTAAAAATCAAAGATGAAATTGATATCTATGTTCCTAAAGCAGAAACGGATTATGTAGTTACGGATGAATCCACAAACAAGAAATCGAGAACGATCTATCATTCTGAAGCTTTAGAAACAAAAGATAATTATGCCGTCTTTATGGGAGGCAATAAATCTTTGTTCCATATCAATATTGATAATGATTCAAAGAAACATTTATTATTGATCAAAGACTCATATGCGAATAGTTTAATTCCATTCTTGATTCCAGAATATGAATCCATTACAGTTGTAGATCCACGATATTATTTCGATGATTACACTCGATTGATTCAAGATGATTTAATTACTGACGTATTGTTTATGTACAATTCAAATACATTTGTACAAGATACATCCTTAGCCGACATGTTACAGGCACAATAATTTAAAGGCAGGAAATTTAAAAATTTCCTGCCTCCTTTTCTTATGGCATACAAGCATATCCAAGATACGTAATAAAGTAAATCACATATCGAACAACACACTTCAAAATAAACCATGCTGCCTTAAATCCAAATCCCAATACTTTTAAAATTATACTTTTTGTTCTTTCATTCATTTTCATTTACCATCCTTTGACACGTATACAATACTAAATCTATTTCTTTCTCTGTTTTAAAAATCACCATTACGCAATTTTATTTTCAATCTCTTCAATGCGATTCAATACACTTCTATAGAATCCGTAATCCGTATTTCGATAGCTGTAGTCTTCTGGCATTTCAACATTTGTATTCCAATCCACATATACAACTCTATCCTTACCCATAAAGCGATTTAAGCAATAGGTTTCAAACGTATTTCTTAAGCTTCTACAAAAATCCTTGATTTCTTCAATACTGGCCTCTCTATATTCACATGTAGCTACATCTAATGTTGTTAGATCATGAATATCCTTCTGCATGATTTCATACACTGGATAACGACAATTCTTTTTCTTTGTTCTTTCATGATATTCATATACCGCATTCCCATATAGCTGGCAGTGTTTTAGATTTGTTCCACTTCTTTTTTCCTCTTCATGATACACATCATATACGCTCATCACTTTTTCATTTTCAATCTGCGTATATACATAACGAGACAAAACCTTTAAACAACGATCGATATTCCCAAAGCTATTCTCCACTTCCTTGAACACAATATCTTTTTTATGATTCCCTGTTCCCTTACCATTCTTGTCCTTTTGAGTCCCCTTGTTAAACTGATGCATATACTTTTGCACACCTGCCACTGACTTTTGATTCATCATTTTTTCTCTTAATTGTTCCATAGTTTTTTACCTTTAGATAAGCTTTCTTATCTTCCCTTCACTATGGAGACGTAAAAGTTTATAATTTGGTTCAAAAAAATTGAAAAAAATTTTATTAAAAATTAAAAAGCCCAATTTCTTAGGCTTCATCAATGTTAATATCTTCAAATCCATAATCTTGTAGTATTTTTTCTACCTTATCTCTATCCTTTTTATCAAAATATACTGTATATAGCTGTTCACCATCATTTTCATATTGTTCATCATAATATGGTTCAACTACTTGAGATTGTTCAACTCCACGTTTTGATTGTACAAGATATACAATTAGTTGATACAAAAAACGAATCACAGATGTAACGCAAGCACATAAGAAGACCCATCCCAAGAAAAACATTAAATCAAGAAACAATGTAAACCCAATTGGATGTCCATTTGTGACTGCAGCTCCATACTTGTAAAGTCCATATGTTTGTATACAAGTAAATATAAATGCGAATAACATTCCAATGCTATAATTATCTTTCATATTTTCCATTTTATGTTCCTCCTCTTAATAGTAGTATCTATCATCAACATAAACAACTGGTGCACTTAGAAGAAAAGCAATTCCAAAAATAACAATAAGTGCAAAAACAACTGGTCCACCATACACAAAGAATATAAGTATAACTAGACATTCAATTTCTTGAAGCCATTCAAACTTCGGTAAATAGAAGAACACTGCGTCGCAGAATGGACGTAATGAATTTAAACCAGTTGCTACTTCTTCACCACTCGTAGTTCCTATCTTAAGTAGAATAAATTTCATTAAATAATAGACAACCACCGCTATAACAATTGTTAAAATCATTCCTTTTAAAGCTTCAATTACTTTTTCTTTCTGATTCATCTTCATTTTCTCCATTTCTAAGGCATGCAAACATATCCTATATATGTAACGAAATAAATCACATATCGGACGATACACTTCAAAATAAACCATGCTGCTTTAAAACCAAATCCTAATATTTCAAAAATTATACTTTTTGTTCCTTCATTCATTTTTATTTACCTTCCTTTGACACATATACCATTCAAAATACATTTCTTTTTCATTACCGAAGCTTTAAATTATTCGCATCCTTAAGGCTATCACATAAAATTCTAAAGAAATCAATCCATACAAAGACAATCTCAACAATCAATAACCCCCATCCAATAATTGGAATAAAGACACTTAAAAGGAATACAACTAACATGATGGCACCAGATGCATTTCTACCTAAATAGAATCGGTGGATTCCCATCGTTCCTAAAAACATTGCCAATAAAGCGGCTGCCCATTTTCTTTTTGGTGATATTAAATTTTCATTCATTCTCTTATACCCTTGAGTTATCTTTTGTAACTCCCTTTCCTTTGACACTTATAGAATACAAAACAAAGAACTTTATTAGGCAAAAAAATCGCCATTAAAAAAGACCCTCATTTAAGAGAGCCAATTATGTACTATAATTTGAACACATCTATCCAATCCATAAACCATTTCAACTCATCCCTACTCGCATTCTCAAAACCATGTCCATTATGAGCCGCAATATACAGCTTACCATCCATATTTAGATTAAAGGCAAATTTACGAAACGGACCATTTGTCAAAGTCATGATTTTCTCTAAACAACCCGAATCCAATATTTTAAGAGCCTCTTTTTGATCACCACAACTTAAATTAAACTTCTTATCGAAAGCATCATCACCTGTTTTAATGGTTTGTTTATCCAATAAACTATGATGATATATAGTTAGCCAAGTACTAAACTTGCAATCCAGATTGCACAACATCCATTGACAATCATAAATTTGATTCTCATTCTTCTCCCACAAACCAGTCGCATCACGCAAAACTTCTGTCACATCTGTAAGTTTAATAGTACATAACTCTATATCTAGACCTTTATATTTACCTTGTACATATCCACTGCCACTACAATAATCATGTTTAGGCAACGGAATATTCGTATCTGATACATCCAACAAATGAGAAACAGGATCAATATTAACATCATCAAAGAATTCATGAAATACTTGTTTATTCTTTGAATTATTACCATTTTCCTTTGACGTTTGTCCTAACCCAAGAAGAATAGCTCCCACTAGAATCAATACAAGATTGCCACCAAACACAATACCAATTAATACTATTCCAAGACCTAATATAGATAATATCTTTTTGCCCATGGCACTATCCTCCTGTTTTCTTTATCTTAACAAGCCCACTCATTCATCTCAAATAATCCCCTAAATTTGCCAGAATAACGATAAAGAAGGCCAATTACTGACCTTCACATTAATTTCTCTTGAAAGTGGAAAATGCAGGCGTTTGATCCTGCATTTTGCGGTATTAGAAGCTACCGCCGCCACCACCATAAGTGTCGCCACTACTAGAAGAATAAGTACTACTTCCACCACTCGAACTATCATCACTATCTGATTTAATACGATCACGAGTTACGGTGTGATATAAGAAGTAGTCATGGGATTCTATCATCTTCAACGTGTTTTTCTTTATATAGTTATGTGCCTTCTCTTCAAACGCAACAGAATGAAGCTGATCACGCTTTGAACCAACCACAAAGGCTGCACACACAAAGCCTACTAAAAGAGAAATTGGTACACAATACCATGGAAGCCATTTAAATGGCATATTCCCAACATCATAAGGCTTACCACTATGTGCCTTCTCAACAAACTTATCGCAAAGACTCGCATAAGTTGTAAATGCCTTCATATACTTCTCTTTCTTTAGAGAAGGACCTAGCTTTTCACTAATATAACTAATTCCGGCATCCGTAAAGGCTGTAATACCATAACCATGAGTAGCCATCCAGAACTTACGCGTTTCCATATTGACAACTAAAAGAACTCCATCTCTATTTTTACCCTGACCATAATTAAGGGCTTCATACATTGTCATCGCATAATCAAGAATCGCCTTACCACCTGTATCTTTTGTTGTCAAAAGTGCAACATCCAAACCTTGACGCTTACCAATTTCGGTTAGTGTATCATTTAACTCTTTTCTTTCATCCTTAGTTAATAAATGCGCATCATCATTCACAAACCTCAATCCATCTTGTAATGAAGTCAAACTACCTAAAGCTTGCGCATATTCCTGGGCAAGATTTGGTGCCTTTGAAATATAATCATCGCAAAGTCTAGCGTATGTATCGAATGCACTCGCATATTCTCCATTACTTAAATAAGGTGCAAACTCGCTGCCAATCGTACTAATACCTTCTGATGAAATAGCTGTAGTACCTTTTCCATAAGTAGACATCCACCATTTGCGAACTTCCATGTTGACTACTAACAAGACACCATCATCACCATAACCACGCTCTTCATACTTTGCCTTTGCGTAGTCTTCTATCGATTTATCACCCATATCATCCGCAGTGATAACACCAACATCGACACCTTGTCTTTCACTAATTTCGGTTAAAGTATCATTTAATTGCTGCTCTTCTGTAACTGTTAATAAATTCGCATTATCTTCTACATATCTTAGATTTTCATTGGCATAAACTGGAAAACACATCATAAGTGCAAGTAGAAGAGATGAACATAAAATACCTAATTTTTTCATAAACGACCTCCTACTTTCCCCAGCTCAAAATCAATATCACGATATAAGCCAAAATACTTCCAAGAATTGTAACCACTACATAGTACAAGTAAACCAAGCTCTTATTTTCTGGAAGATTACCTACAAACTTGCCTGTCTGACCATTCATCGCAAAACTATAGGTTTCTCCCTTCCACTTCGTATTCAAAACCCAAACTGGATACAACGCATATTTGGCTGTACCATTTTGAATTTGAACCGCACTATCCTCACAGGTTACCGTGTCATATTTACCACACTTTGTCATAAAAGCATCTTCCGTAGACTTCTTTACACGTGTATTGGCACGATCAATACTTGACTGGGCATCCACATCATATTTATCCGCCAAGAAACCAGCTAAATACGCTGTTTGGAAATCCACCGCATCACTTAAGTCATAAGGCTCAATTGATTCCATCATGTCATCCGGCATCTTGCTCGAACCATCAACTGGAATGTTCTCAAAACGAACATGTCCCTTACGATATAAACGATAGTATTTTGTTTCTGTATAGTTATATTCCGAATCCGACCAAGTACGTACTGTAGTCGCCTTATAACGAACCTGGCCATCGGCATCCGCATCAAACAACCAGAAAGGAACATAAATACCTTTGATTTCTTCAATACGATTTTCTGATTTAAACTCTTTTGGTAGTAACGTCTTACCTTTATAGTGTTTCTTCAACGCTTCCTTAGCCGCCTTTTTATCCAACTTAAATGGAATAACTAAGTCCGGCTTTAACACACCACCCAATTTTTCCTTAACTACAATTGGACTTCCACAGAAAGGACATGATGAAGCAGCCATATTTTCATCCGCTACAATTTCACCACCACACGAATTACACACGTATGTACGCAATCCATTAGTTTCATTTTCATCCCACTCTTGTCCTGGCTTGACATCCCACTCAAACTGATCTTCTTCCTCAATCTTCACAGAATCATATTGCTGAAGTGTTTCCAATGTGAATTCCGTATCACAATAAGGACACTTCATTTTTTGAAGCTTTGTATCAAATGAAATGGCACCATTACAACAAGGACATTTAAACTCTTGTAAAGTACTCATAACAATACCCCTACTTTTCTATATCATTATCATCAAATGGATCCCCACACTCCGGACAGAATCTAGGTGGATGATGTGGATCTTCCGGCTGCCAGCCACATTTATCACAACGATATAATGGTTCGTGTGCTGGCTTTTTAGCTCCACACTCCGTACAGAATTTACCCTTATTTACCGTTCCACAAGTCGAACAAGTCCAACCTTCATCATTAGGCTTTGGTGTTCCACACTCAGGACAGAATTTACCTGTGGCAACATTTCCACAATTTGGACAAGTCCAACCATCAACCTTTATCTCAGGCTCTACTGCAGGAGCAGGCGTTGGTGTTGGTGCAGGTTGTGCTTGGGCACCAGCCGCATATAAGTTTTGAGCATTAATACCACCCTGATTCATGGCCATACCCATACCCATAAATCCCGTCATGGCACCATTGGCATTATTAGCTGCATCCTTCATAGCTGTAGCCTGTGCTCCAACCAAACGACTTGCCGCAACCGTTTGATTCATCGTCATCGCATTTTCTTCCCACTCAGTGATTTTCTTTTCTTGATCCTCAGGAATACTCAAAGAGTTAATATTGAAAGATACAACTTCCAAGCCACGCTTAGCACGCCAAATATCACTTAATTCATCATTTAATGCAGCAGCCACATCCATTGTGTGAGCTGGAATTTCATAATACATCACACGATCCGCACTTAGTTTTGCCAAGGCAGGCTGTAAAGCCGTCATCAATTCACCTTTTAACTTGCCCTCAATAGTTTCAGATTCAAAATCCTCTGCCACATTTCCACAAACATTTGTATAGAATAAGATTGGATCGGCAACACGATATGTAAAGTTACCGTTACAACGTAATTTTACAGATAACTTGAAACCCAATTCTTCATTCACAACTACTCTAAATGGAATTGGAGTCGCTGTTCCATAAAGAACCTCACCCATTTCCTTTGTGTTCACATAATACACTCTTTGATCCTTAGCAGTATCCCCACCAAAAGTGAAACGCTTAGCCATTGTTGAGAAAGAATCCTTAATACTCTGATCTAAGCTTCCTGCAAAGATAGAAGGTTCACTTGAAGAATCATACACAAATTCTCCTGGCGTTGCACAAAGCTCAACAACACGACCCTGATCAACAATCAACATACATTGCCCATCCGCAACCGCAATCACACTACCATTTGAAATGATATTATCATTTCCTTTATTGCTGGATTTCTTGCCTGTTTTTTTAGAACCCTTACGAACTAAAACATCCTGCTCTAATGCATCACAATAAAAGTACTCCTTCCATTGATCACTAAAAACTGAACCAACAGCTCCAGCACCCGCTTTAATTAATCCCATATTATTTACCTACCATTCTTCTATTGTTTTTACTTGTATTTCTTTTACTATTGCACTTACTAAAGAATCAAATTCATTTGAATGACTCAAAATTTCAATTCTCAGTACACCACTAGACAGACCCAAATAATCCACAAGATACGTACGTTTAGTGTAATATCCATCCTCTTCCTCAACCACACATGCCTTATAAGAAAGTATCTCTACTTCTTTATAATCCAGATTTTCAAACTCAACATGAACAACCTCATCATAGGACATCGCATTATGTTCAATATAAGGAATCGTATCCACAAATACTACAATATCTGTATTCTCACCTAGAATGCGATACATCACACCTGAAGCAACCACTTTACTTTTATACAAAACAGGCTCATCATTCACAAGAAAATACGCATCCACATTCGGAAGAGAGAATGTACAAGCCAATCCCTGCACATTCAACTCTTTTCTTTTGGTATCAAACACAATTATTCAACATCTAAAAGCTCAACAACTTTGAACTCTTTAATAATCGCTTCTGCCAATTCATCTGAAATATCGTTATCATCATATTCATTGACTTCGATATGAACGATTCCATTTGTTAGATCTGGATATTCAATATAGTATTCCTTCTTAACGCTATCCTCATCGGATAAATCCGCAACTAAAGCTCTATAGCCACCTACTTTTGTTTCTTTATAGTCAGCTTCTCCATTCAAATCCTTTTCAGCAAGTTCTTCTACAGTGTACCCTTCACTCCATTCTGCAAACGCATCATCTCCTACAAAAACGAGAAGAACTGGAAGATAATCATCATTTACTTCATATTTAATACTTGCAAGTGATTCGTCCATCTCATATACAGGCTTTTCTAAACCGTTCACCAAATAGAAAGAATCCATATTTGGTAATGAGAATTTACAAGCTAGACCTTCCATTTCTAATTCTTTTCGTTCTGCAAACTTCTGCTCCTCTTTCTTCTCTACCGTTTTTGTACCATCCGTCTTTGTAGTCGTACCACCATCACTTGCACCACACGCAACTAGACTCAAGCCCATACCAAGCACAAACAGACTTGTTAATAACTTATTATTTTTCATGTTATTTTTTCTCCTATTCTTTAATTTCTACCTTTAATCGCTGCAAAGCCGCTAACATTACATCTTCTAAACCTGTCGTATCATCCGAATTATCACGAAGTTTTACAGAACATGACAATATTACATTTTTATCGCCTACTGGATAATTTAACTTATACCTATACGTCGTATCATTGGCACTATTCCAATAATTCGTATAGCTCATAGAACGATACCCAGAATATTCACCAAGTTTATATTCTGTGAATGGCTCTTCTCCTTTACTTAAATGCTCATTATGGAAAACAATAGCCTCTTCAACCGTATCACTTGAATCCGTACATATGTTAACGTATATTGAACGATCTGGATCTTTTCGACTTAGTGTATAACCAATGTTTCCCTTATCTTGTTTACCCTTGATCGTGTCATACTCCATACTTGGCGTATAGAACGAAGTCAAATCCCTAGGTAAAGTTAATTTTGCACGAGACGATTCACCAACGATTTCCTTGCTGTTTTCATCAACCTTTTCTTCTTTAACTTCCTTCTTTACTTCCTCTTTCTTTTCTTACTTCACCTTTTCGAGCTTCATATTCTTAATGATTGCTTTCGCAAAAGGTTCTAAATCAGAAGTATCCTTTTCTTTATCATTCTTCTGGTTGACCTCAATGGAAACGACCTTATTGATATCCTCGACTGGATAATCTACATAATAGTGAAGTCTAGTATTTTCAACTGTACCTAAATTGATGGTGTGACTATACGCATCAAAGCCCTCAAACGTACAAGGCTTATACTTTTTATCCTCGTCATTTTCACCATACATTGAATTCTGTAGATCCGCACTCTTTTCAGCTGAGCTAGACGACAACAATTTAATTTCAGCATTCAACTCATACTTATTCTCTTCATTTAAACACTTATAGATAATCGAACCATTATCCTTTAACATACTCTCCATTTTACCTACACCCTCTCTAGATGAAGTAAAATAAGGAGATAGATCTTCGGGAACACTCAATTTAGCCGTTCGATCCTGTGTATCCATTCGTTTTTCTTCTTTTTTCTTTTCTGCTACCTTAGCCTCTTCTTTTTTAGACTCAGGCTTATCATTTGAACAAGCCACTAAACTCAGTCCCATACCCAAAACTAAGAAGCCGGTTAATAACTTATTCACATTCATATTATTCTCCTATTAATTCAATCTTTAAATTATGTACCACATCCAGCAACAATGGCTCTAACAAGGAAGTATCGTCATCATTACGTAATTCTTCACGAATGGTTAGTACGACATCTTGACCATCCACTAGATAATCAAGCACATAATGATATTCAATCGATTTATCACTTGACACCACATACTTATATCCAGAATATTCACCTACAGTACATGGCTCATACATTTTTGATTCATCCTTACAAACCTTGTTGTGAGAAATACTGGCAGCCTCTGCTGAATCCCAGCCATCCGTTCCAATTGAGAAATGAATGGTAAACGTACGATCTTTCGCATACAATGAATAACCAAGAACATTCGATTCTTCCATATAGCTATATCTAGAAATTTCTCTAGCAGGCGTATGGAAAGAAGTCAAGTCTTTAGGTAAAGTAACTCTTACCTTTTTATTCGCATAACTAATAATCGTACTATCCTTTTCTTTTTCTTCCTCAGCTGCCTTAGCCTTTTCTTCTTCCTTCTTCTCTTCTTTTACCTTTTCTTCTTTTTCTTCGATTGTCTTAGTCTCTTCTATTTTCTTTTCTTCTTTTTCTTCAGCTACCTTAGTCTCTGGCTCATTTGATGAACAAGCCACTAAACTTAGTCCCATACCTAAAACCAAGAAGCCAGTTAATAACTTATTCCTTTTCACTCTTATCACCTACTCTTCCATACAAATTTCAACAACGATATTATCCAATACAGCAAGTGTTACCTCATCCAAATCATTGGCTTTTTCTTGTTCTACATAAATTTGTAAGACAACATTATCTTCACCAACCGGATAATCGATCAACATCTTAGAATAGGTTTTATCAGACGAATCATATACCGTTGTTTTCTTGTAACCCGAATACTTACCAATCGTAAATTCCTTATATTGATCTGCTTCATCTTCAAAACCTGCATTCAAGACATCCGCCGTTTCCTTGGCCGCCTTACGATAATCACAATCAATTGAAATTCGCGTGATATACGTACGATCATCCGAATGTAAATCATATTTAAGAATACGACCACCCTCTAGCTTACCTGATATGTTTAAGCCTTCTTGTTTCGGTGTATAAACCGACAATAAATCTGGCATTGTCATCTTAATGAAATAGCCATTCATTTGTGCGACTCCAGTCATTTCACCAATCTCTATCTTTTCTTCTTTTTTTACTTGTGTTACTTCTGGCTTTTTTGCACAAGAAACTAGGCTTAAGCCTATACCTAGCGCAAGCAAAATCTTAGCTAGCTTATGATTCATAGGCTTACTCACATTTCTTCTTTTCAACTTTTACATGATCTAAAATTGCAGTAATAATAGCTTCTGTATCCGAATCATCCGCTTCCGCTTTTAGCTTTTCAACAACAACCTTAATTGTTCCTTTAAAACCATCTCGATCTAAATTGAAATACATATTGTACGTTACATAATCATCATAAGAATAATCCGAAATCTTATTTACACCTGTATAGTTTCCAACCTGATAAGGCTTATAAAGCTTACTCTCATCTTCCTCACCTTTATTGAAGGTTTCAGCCACTTCATCCGCTGTCGCATCTGCACTAGCTTCAATAGCCGCAATCTTTTTCGTATCGGCTTCTTTATTTTCAAAGCTATAGCGAATAAAGGAATCATTGACAATCTCTCCTGTAACCTCTACACCATCAGCTGGCGTATAAATCGTTGTGAAATCTTGAGGCATTGTGATGATGATCTCATACTTCTTGTTGTAGTTTTTACTCACCACAAAATCCGTTGTTTTCTCTTCCTTCTTTTCCGCTTTCTTTTCTTCCTTTTTAGCTTCAACAACCTTTGTATCTTCCTTTTTAGGCTCTGGATCATTCGATGAACAAGCAGCTAAACTCAAGCCCATTCCGATTACTAATAAACTCTTCACAAAGTTTGTGTTCATGACTACTTAACCTCAACTTTCATATTGCTCAAAATAGCTTTCATCGCTACTTCCATATCCGCTGTATCCGTATCATTGAATTGTTCTACCGTTACAGACATCACTACAGTAGAACCATCCACACTTTCAAAATCCAACAATAAACCATCTTTACATTTGAAGCTAGGACTCTCACTTGTAGTCACTTGTCTAAAACCATTGAATTCACCCATCGTGCTAGGCTTATATTGTTTCGACTCATCATCTTTGAATCCTTCATTAATACGATTCGCATAGGCTTCTGCACTCTCAGCACTGATTGGGTTTACATAAATAGCCATTTTAAAATCACCAAATTCATCTTCAAGCGTATATGAGATTTGTTGCTCACCTACTTCTGTTTTAACTTCTAAACCATCTCTACTTGGTGTATAGAATGAAGTAAGCTCAGGAATTGTGACTGTATATGTCTTACTCGAAATTTCTCTTACTAATACAGCATCTGTACTTTCTTCCTTTTTTTCCTCTTTCTTTTCTTCCTTCTTCTCTTCTTTCTTTTCAACAACCTTTGTATCTTCCTTTTTTTCTTCTGGCTTTTCACTTGAACATCCTGTCAATCCAAATACCATACTTAATGCGAATGCACTTACTAATACTTTTTTATTCATATTTATACTCCAATTCTAATTTGTCATGATCAAACAAATTTTTGATCTCTAATTTTTCATATAACGGCATTACTTTACAATACGATAAGACTTGTTGATTATAGTCATCATATCCATACACAAATCCATCTTCTTCCATACCTACGCTAAACAATAGGCCAGAATGCGAATTCTCTTGATCCTGCATTGCATACAAACCATTCTCATCGATTTGAAGTGTTACACTCTCATTTGTATACGTACCCTCAAGACTTTTAAACGGCTGATTTCTCAATGCATCAAATAAATCAATCAACTGATCCTTTTCTGTCAATGCCTGCCCACTACGAAGGCTTTTTACTTTATCTAACCCATATAATGGTCCTTGACTACAAACACGCTCAATCGGCAAACCATCCTCAATCGCAATCACTTCCACCAAACCATTTGTCGTAAGGGCAAATCCATAAGTAACGCCTGGACCTATTTCATACACATGAACTTGTTTATACTCATTAAAACAACCATGCACCTTATACGTTTTATCCGTTCCACTATAGTAAAGCGATAGCTTATTATTCTTTAATGTCAATGTCGTTTGATCAAATGTTGATGAATCCTCTATCTTATAAGATTTCTTACGCTTTGGCTGGTATGCAACCACCTTAATTCCAGAACCATAATTTGTGGCGATAGGAATCAATATATTCAATTTTCCTTTTTGGACATACATATCCAGATTTGAAGGCAACGAACAAATCGTTTGCGCTCTTAACTCCTTTACATTGTCAAAATATTCATCGGCATATTCTTGATCAAAAGCCTGTGCAGCCCATACCTTCATATCCTTTTGATTGATTTTATATTTCTTATATAGCTTTTTATTCGAAACACGCTTCTTTGTTTTAAAATCAAAATGATATACTTTGTATCTAGGATCATCCGCTTCCACTTTTTCCTTGATGACTAAAGAAACCATTTTCTTGTTCCAATATTCTTTATAGCTAATACTTGTATCTGGTAATGTATACTTTTCTTCTTTTGCTTCATTTAAAGTATGAATCAAATCCTTGTATTCATTTTTTATGGTCTTATTCAACTTCTTTGCGGATTTTGAATCACAATGAATACGAGGCAAGGAAATGTCGTATTTACCAACATTTCCCCATGCATCCTGGTATTCTTCATGAATATTGTAGAGATTTGAAACATACACCTCTTCATTGGATTGTGATTTACAACCTGTAAACATTAGACTCAAACTAAGAAACACGATCGAACAAAGCTTAATCCAAGTCATATCCAGCTAGAGCTTGATCGGCTGCATCTTTAAATTGCGTACGATCTCCAATAATAGTTGCCCCAAACGCATCCACTGTCGCTTTCGCTTTTTCTTCTAAATTTTCTCCATTCTTTTTGGCTTTTGCTAAATCCCACATACTCTTTGTTGCCTTAAATTGAGTTACAGACTTTTTAATGCCACTTCTAAATGAATCATCTAAGCCAAACAATTTATTTAGATAATCTACACATTGATGACATCTTGTTTCATCATCAAATGGAATATAGACATCATTTAAGCCTTTTGTATGTACAAAGCCTAAGTGAACACACATTTTATCTTTATCCGAACCACTTGTTCTTGCGGGCATCCTTTCAGTTCTATAAAGCTGAAGATTTTCTAGACGGAATACACACGCATATGTTTTTGTATTAAACAAACCTCCACGAGCTTCAATAACCGCAATCAAACCTAGACTTGGTGCAATATAAATAGGGCGGAAAGACTGCATCTTTTGATTTTTATCACGTGTTTTTTTCAAAGGTTCCATTAAATCTTGCCAAATCTTTGTACCCACCTCAGTTTGATGAATGTGGTCCTTGACATTATCTAAATCAGAATGAACATAGTCGTAATATTTTAATCCCTTTGCACGACAACCCTTTGTACAAATATAATTTCCATCCATTAATTTCTGTGATTGTAAAACATTAATTGTAGCACCACAAATTGCACATGTATTTGCCATATATGATTCCTCCTTTTCTGTGCATTATTATGATTCAAGCGCATTCTTTAATGCGTTTGCCACCTGTAAAGATTCCTGATACTTTTCGTTTGACTGTACCATTACTTCTTTATCCTGCATTTCTGAAATGATCTTGACATCCTCTTTGGTAATCTTCAAAGAAATCATTTTGATAAATGGATGATTCGTTTGAATATTTACCTTGAATTGGTACGTAAATTCGTATCTTGCTGGTTTATAGGAACATGTCTTCCCTTTCTTATTTGTGAAATGAAGTTCGCGCTTATTCTCTTCAATTTCTACCAAAACATTTTGAATGTCACTTAAGTCAAACACATCTGGATTTTCATCACTAAGCTTTGTTGCCTTTGTCACGATAAACCAGTTGTGCTTTCGATCAACCATTACCTTTGGATACTCACCAAACGTTTCAGCTGCCACAAACGCTTTGACTCTTTGTGTGTTTTCTTCACGATATGTTAACTGCTCTTTGATCTGTGTTATTGTTGTGTTTTTGTAGTCTGTAAATAATGTTGACATTTTTTTCTTACAGTCATTACAGATCGTACCATCCGCACATTTATAACCTTCCATCAATGCCATCTTCTTTTTACACACATCACATTCCTTTTTAGAAAACAACCCCATTTCATTTACCTCCTTTCTTCATTTGATTGACTTGTTTACTTGTGCTATATTGTATTTAGAAAGCACTTTCAAAACTTATGTAATCAACTTACATTTTCATTATAGAAAGTATTATAAAATTTACCCCACCCCAAAACTTAAAAAGGGTGGGAACTGCTGTAAATAAAGGGGAAAATCATGAAAAAAGTTATAAAATATTTATTAGTATTTGGCCTAGGCCTATGCAATCTATATGGGTGTTCATCAAAATCTTTACTCGATAAAGATAACCCCGTGACCCTGACAATGTGGCATGTTTATGGAGAACAAGCCAATTCTCCAATGAATCAATTGATTGCTGAATTCAATGAAACAGAAGGCAAGGACAAGGGCATTATAATTAATGTCACAAAAATAACCAATGCGAGTAAAATTGGTTCTGAGCTTGAAGAAAGTTTATCTAAAGAACCAGGTGCAGATCCAATGCCAGATCTTTATACAGGACATATTCATAATGCCAAACAGGTAGGCTTAGATAAGAGTGTTGTATGGAATGATGTATTTACAGAGAAGGAAATTTCAAATTTTGTTGATGAGTTTTTAGATGCTGGAATGCTAGAGGATAAGCTTGTGGATCTTCCATTATCAAAATCAACAATCGTTTTATTTATGAATGGTACACAATTTGAAAAGTTTTCTAACGATACCGCTGTTTCATTAAATGATTTTGACACTTGGAATCAAACGTTTGATGTAGCCGAAAAATATTATGAATGGTCAAATGGAAAGCCGTTATTATGCTTTGATTATCTATTAAATTCCATTGAATCTTATGCGATCGCATTAGGAACAAAGAATATGTTTACAGAGAATGGCTGGTACAATACGGAGGATCCTGCTTTTAAAGAAGCCTTTAGAACCTTTATGGAACCTCTAATCAAAGGCCATATTTCTGCTTCAGATTTCTATTCAAACACACAACTTACAACCGGAGAAACACTCATTGGTGTATCCAGTAGTGCAGCCTATCTCTATTTAAATGACATCGTTACATATCCAGATAATACAACGGAACCATTAAATGCGATTGCCCTGCCTTATCCAAAGGCCGATAAAGACCATGCCCTCATGACACAAGCTGGTGTTGGATTATGTGCCTATAAGACTACAAAACAAAAACAAGAAGCCGCTAGTGTCTTTGCACATTGGCTTGTGGAACCAAAACGAAACATGGACTTTGTGATCTTAGCAGGTTACATGCCAGTCACAAAAAAAGCATTTAAAAACTTAAAAAATGAAAAGTTTGAAGATGAAGAAACACAATCTTTATACAATACACTCACCGAAATGAAATCCGACTATACCGTTATTTCTAGAGATGTTACATATGCGATTTCTAGAAAGGCCTATGCATTTTATGATCAAGTAAGAAGCCACCAACAAGAATGGCAAGCACGAGCTAATGCCGGTGAAGATATTGATGAAATTGTAGATGAAGCAATGAATATTTTAAAAAGTCTTTCTTGAGGTTAGCCTATGCAATTAAGTTTTAAATCAAAAGAAAGATCCATGAAACGAAAGCTTTTCGTATATATGTTCTTTCTAGTGACTACCATCAGTATTACTTTATTAATGGGACTCTTCCTATTTGGTCGACTTGGAACGACCGAACAAGATTTTCATAAAGATCTAACAACACAAAGTGAATACTTCACAAAGAATATGGAAAATTATTGGGATGACTTGGCCTCTATGAATATCGCATTGGCTGATAATATGGAAGCTATATTAGAAACAACCCTAGCGAATCAAGGATTAACCTTTCAACAGTTGCAGGACAATCCCAATGCCATCTATTCTTTAGAAAATGATATGATTCAGCCTTTAGGACAATATCTTGAACGATCTAATTGTTCAGGAGCTTATGTACAACTAGATACGACAATCAATTCCACTTTGGATAATGCGCAGACACAACGAAGTGGTGTGTATCTTCAAAAAACGACAATGTCCTATTCAAAGGAAGACTTAATTTTGTATCGTGGCATCGCAAATATAGGAAAAAAGCATGGCATCATGCCACATCGTAAATGGAGACAGGAATTTGATATTACACTTGTACCCGATTATGAAGAATTAAAAAAAGGGAACTTTGATTATTCCCTATCAAATATTATTCAATTGCCATACACAGGTGAAAGAATCGCCCTATTACGTGTTCCTTTAGTTGGAAAGGATGGTACCTTCTATGGTCTTTGTGGTTTTGAAATTTCACAAAGTTGGTTTAAATTTGCGCATACCCAGCCCTCAACTCTCAACCATTTAACGTGTCTTTTAGTGCCAGACTCCGATTCAATCATCACAAATGAAGGCTTTAGTACGGGAAGCCAAAACGGATTCTATTATATGCCAAATGGAGATCTTTCCATTAAGCCTATTGGCAACAACTTATTGAGAATCATAAGTAAAAATCGTAATTATATTGGGGTTAAGAATACTGTCCAAATTTCTAAGTATCAAACCTATTCAACATATGTTATGATTTTAGATTCTGACTACAATCGAGCCATCGTAAAAAGTAATATTGAATTATTCTTCTTTACCATTGTCTTATTATTATTTGTATTTTTAGGATGTTCCTTCTTCAGTCAAAGATACCTGTCCCCAATTCTAAAAGGATTAGAACAGCTGCGTAAAGACAATAAAAACAGTATGCGCTATGATGTACAAGAAATTGATGATCTTTTGGATTTCTTATCTTCAAAAGACTATGAAGTTGAGAATAAAATGTTGACGCTTGAGCTAGAAATGCAGGAAAATCGCAAGAAGCTGCAACAGATTGAAAATGAACATGAAGCCATTCAAAAGGAATATGACAGAGCTAAAAAAGAAGTGGAGCGGTTAACGACAAAACGTATCGATGATATTGATGAGGATGAATATAAACGTTTCTTAGAATGTCTTGCGACTTTAACACGTAAAGAAAAAGAGATTCTAGAGTTATACGTGAAGGGATATTCCAGCAAGGATATTCTAGATACATTAAGTATTACAGATAATACATTAAAGTATCACAATCGAAATATATATAGTAAGCTTGGTGTAAAATCTAGAAAACAATTATTGATGTATATGACAATTTTGAAGAACAATAAGTCTTAAAACCACAAAAGGAACCGATATATGGTTCCTTTTTATTGTACGTAACGCTTTAAATAATTTTCATCTAAAATCAAGATTTTATGATATACCATGGTGATGACATTCTCTTCGCGTAAGCCTCGCAAGATACGATTCACACTGTTTCTTGTCGATACACCACAGAAACCTGCAATATCATCATTTGTGATTTGTAAATCAATAAAAATACCCTTCTTTGCTTTTCTTCCAAATAACGGAATCAAACTATATATGAAAGCACAAACGGCTCCATTTTTACCATTCATCGTCATTGTTTGTTGGCGAATAATAGCTTCCTTTAATTTCGTACGATAATATGTATCAACATAATTTTTGAAATCTGAATTATACTTAACCTCATTAAAGAATAATTCTCTTGGAACACGACAGAATGTAGCCGTATCACTTTCTATACGAACTCGAAATTGAGAAGTCGTAAACTCATTGATTTCATCCTTCAATAGTGAAATTACATCAAAATCTTTTATGTAAGTAATATTAAATTCTCGCCCATCACACAAAATAACACTTACTTTAATAATCCCCTCTTTTAATACATACATATACTCTTGATCATGTCCATCTATCATTAAATATGTATGTTTCTTTTTTGTGATTGAAGGCATATTTTTTTCTTCTAGAAAATGTAAAATGCACTCACTCATATATAACCCTTTCTTAATCAGCGCCTATTATATCATAGTCGCATAGCCGTTTTATGTAACATTTGTTATGATTGACACATGACAATCAATCGTTACAAAAATAATATAACATACTTTAAGTAAACCCATTCACTTTCAACTAAAAAATACAAATCTTACTAAAATATGCAAAGACAAAAGAAAGCGTAGGTACAACACTACGCTTTACAAAATATCGATATTTTCTCCAGATAAAGCCTTATTCATGCTTCGTACGGCACAGAATTTTCCGCACATACTACAAGTATCGCTGTGATCTTCTTCTGGCATACGTGATTGACGAATAGCTTTTGCGGTTTCAGGATCTAAAGCACACTCAAATTGTGCATCCCAGTCCAAAGCCTTTCTTGCGTCTGCCATTTTATCATCAATTTCTCTAGCTCCCGGTACCCCTTTGGCAATATCAGCCGCATGGGCAGCAATCTTAGATGCGATAATTCCTTGCTTTGTATCTTCTACATTTGGAAGTGCTAAATGCTCTGCAGGTGTTACATAACATAGGAAGGCAGCTCCTGACATAGCGGCAACCGCACCACCAATGGCAGCTGTAATATGATCATATCCAGGGGCAATATCTGTAACGATTGGTCCTAATACATAGAATGGAGCTCCCATACAAATTTGTTGCTGAACCTGCATATTGGCAGCTACTTGATTTAAAGGTACATGTCCAGGGCCTTCTACAATTACCTGAACATTATGTTCCCATGCACGTTTTGTAAGTTCACCTAAACGAACCAATTCTTCAATCTGACATACATCTGTCGCATCTGCCAAACATCCTGGACGGCAAGCATCTCCTAAAGAAATTGTCACATCGTATTTTTCACAGATGTCTAAGATTTCATCATAATATTCATAGAATGGATTTTCCTCACCTGTCATTGACATCCACGCAAATACTAAGCTTCCTCCACGAGAAACAATATTTGTCTTACGTTTGTGTTTTTTAATTTGATCAATTGTTTTTCTAGTGATTCCACAATGTAATGTCACAAAGTCCACACCATCCTTGGCGTGTAATTCAACAACATCTAGAAAATCCTTTGCTGTCAAAGTATTTAAATCTCTTTGGTAGTGAATTACACTATCATATACAGGTACTGTACCAATCATAGCTGGACATTCTGCCGTTAATTTTTGACGGAATGGCTGTGTATTTCCATGACTCGAAAGGTCCATAATGGATTCTGCACCTAAATCTACGGCAGCCATAACCTTCTTCATTTCAATGTCATAGTCTTTACAGTCTCTAGATACACCTAGATTGACGTTGATCTTTGTGCGTAACATACTACCTACACCTTCTGGATCTAAAGATTTGTGGTTTTTATTTGCCGGAATAACAACTTTTCCACACGCAATTAACTCACGTAGAGCTTCTTCTGTCATTTTTTCTTTTTTCGCTACAATCTTCATTTCTGGCGTAATAATTCCTTTACGCGCAGCATCCATTTGTGTGGTATATGTAGCGCCTGTACTTACTGTACTTTCATTTGTGTTCATTTTAATTCTCCTTTTCAAATGATTATTTAACGTGACAAAAAGTGGTGCTCCCATTTTGCCACTAAAAAAGTGAGCAGCCAAAATAGGTCTACTCACATCAAAAACAATGTATTTCCCTACGTTGGCATTATCCAAATCAGGTTATAGGTCGAAAGTCATACTTTCCTCTCAGCCTGTCATACAAGCTCCCTTTTTTATTTACATTTAAGTTATACACCAATTTTTTAAGATAGTAAAGACTAAATTACTTTCTAAAAATTGTTGCACTACAGCCATCCTTCTTTTTACTTTGATACATGGCTGAATCTGCTCTATAATACAAATCATCAAAGCTAAGCTCTTCTTTTCCATCATAAATACATGCTCCCAGACTAATCACGATCTTTTTATCTTCAAGCGCTTCAATTTTGATATTATTTATATTTTCAAACAAACGATCAATAAAAGATTGTGCACATTTTTGTTCCGTTACCCCAGGAATAAACATCGCAAATTCATCTCCACCTAAACGCATCACAACATCCTTATCGCGACATGATTTTTGGAGCGTATTCGCAATCGCAATAATCACTTCATCTCCTACCATATGGCCATAGGTATCATTAATGGCTTTAAACTTATCGCAATCCACTAAGCACATCATGCCACTAACTTTATTATTTAAAACACGCTCAATCATCTTTTCACCACTACCACGATTAGATATACCTGTCATAGTATCGGTTTGTGCCATATATAAAAGCTTATCTTCCCTTTTCTTTTGTTCATCAATACATTCCACACAATATAGTACATGTAACAAATGACCATCCTCATCATAATCGACTGGAATAAAACGACTTCGACACCAGCCAGAAAGCTTACCATAAAATACATTCTCAATTGATTTTCGATTTTGTAATCTTTCTTCCAAAGTATTTAAATCAATAAAATCAAACTCGTATTCTAAATATTCTGGCTTACAAAACTTTTTATAAATTGTACGCATATGCTTCATAAAATTATCTTCAATATCGTATTTTTCATGTAATGCTTCTCTCCCTAAATATTTCAAAACAACATTATTGATTTTGACAATGTGAAATTGATGGGTCTGCACATTAATATAGTGCATCGACATATAGATTTGAGCCAAGGCTGAATAGCCACTTAATTTAGCTGCTCTTTTTGTTTTGATCTGTGCATTACGAATTTTTAGAAAGGAAACTACCATCGTCGCAATCATATCTAAGAAAGTTGTTAATCCTAAGTTTTCATTGATTGGTGGATTGTCAACGCCAAAGAATGCACTGATTTCATCTTTGTAGCGAATTGGACAAACCACTAGTGATTTCACATTTTGTTTCAACAACGTACTATACGTATATGGATGTTCTTCTTTGATTGTTTCAACATCTTGAATGATCACATTCTTTCCTTCATCAAAAATATCGTACCACCAATTAATAATATCCATATCTACACCTTGTAGATTATCAATTTCTTTCGATACACCCTGTGCACACCATTCATACGTATTATCAGTCACGTGCTCTTTTTTATTATCTTCAAAAATATAAAACCGATCACACCCAATATGCTTACCAAAAAAACTAATAAATTCATAAATTTGTTCCTCTGGCATATCGTACATAAGGGCAGATCTTAAAGCCTCATTGATTACCAATTCATACTTCATGAGTGTCTTCATAAAAGCCTGCCTTTCTTTGCAAGAAATCTTTATTTATTAAATTATAATATGACTTTGGTTATATTATAGTTATATTTCAACCAAATAAATAATTTATTTATATACGCAAAAATTAACTCTTTTAGTTATTTATCGCAATTATGACCAATCATTTCTCTGACTACTCCTCACCGCAAGCAGTGAGGACTTTGAACTGACAACATTATGCAGTAATCGCACATTATTTTCAAGCTCTGGATTTGTGTCTTTCTGTTGAAGAAGTGAACTCTACAATTAAGCACTACATTTACCACACAAGAAATTGTTTTCTGTGTCTCTACATGAAAACATGAGGACATGATTTCGAATCTGTTCTTCCTTACTGACTACTCCTCACCGCAAGCAGTGAGGGTTCTGAACTGACAACATTATGCAGCAATCGTACATTATTTTCAAACTTTGGATTCCTGTCTTTCTGTTGGAGCAGTGAACTCTACAATCAAGCACTACAT
>OKRZ01000054.1_pt1 | contig 61504 bp, 58 predicted proteins | sample 1601141 | NCBI WGS metagenome assembly OKRZ01 (sample SAMEA3541524, study PRJEB24748) | human gut metagenome | biome: human gut; feature: human-associated habitat; material: faeces | place: China | collected 2012
TGAAAAATTCTTAAAAAGATCAAGTTGGACAGATATAGTAATCTCAATAATATTCATTATTTTTGGAGTACTTTTAATAGCAAAACCAGAAGAAACTAAAGGAGCAATTTCAATAATCTTAGGTATTTTATTTATAGCTATGGGAGTATTAAAATTAATTGAATATTATACATCAGAAACCAAAGATGATTTAATGCTTACAGTTGCATTAGTTGCTGTAATATTTGGAGTCGTTATATTATTTGCTTCAGATGCAGTATTAACATTTTTCAGAGTAATTCTAGGAGTATGGATTATTGTAACTGGTGTAATGGATTTACAAACAATATTAATTTGGAAACAAGTAAGATCACCATACTGGACAGTAGCACTATTATTAGCAATATTCATGATTTTATCTGGTATTATAATATTAGTGAATCAAGGAATAGTTCTTACAGTTCTTGGTGGATTGATAATTGCTTATGGAATATTAGATATTATTGACAGACTAATATTTATGAAAAAAATTAATGATTATATGAAAGATTAATTTTTTAAAGAGTTTCTTAACAGAGACTCTTTTTTGTTTTACATAAAAGTTTTCAAAATCCTTGCAAAAAGTGACAAAATATAATAAAATATAACACAGTGGAAAATTACTTTTCCAATAAAAATTGAAAGGTAGGAACAAAAATTGAATACAGAAAAAGAAATAGAAAAACAAAAAGAATATATAGAAAAAGTAAAAAAAATAAACAAAAACAAAAATTTAAAATATAGTATACTAACAATGGGATGTCAACTAAACGAAAACGACTCAGAAAAACTATGTGGAATGCTAGAAGAAATGGGATACACAAAAACAGAAAATCAAAAGGAGGCAGATTTAAGTCTATTCAACACATGTTGTGTAAGAGAAAATGCAGAAGATAAACTATTTGGAAAATTAGGAGAACTAAAAAAAATAAAAGAAGAACGTGGGACAATAATAGCAATAGGTGGATGTATGATGCAAGAAAAACATATCACAGACAAAATAAAAGAAAGCTATCCATATACAGACATAATATTTGGAACACACACATTACACAAATTTCCACAAGATTTATATGAAGTTATAGAAAATAAAACAAAACTAGAAGATATATTAGATGTAGACGGAAAAGTGTATGAAGGATTACCAATAAGAAGAGACAGTAGTATAAAAGCATCTGTAACAATAATGAATGGATGCAACAACTTTTGTAGCTATTGCATAGTTCCATATGTACGTGGAAGAGAAAGAAGTAGACAACCACGCGCTATAATTGAAGAAATAAGAGAACTTGCAAAACAAGGATATAAAGAAATTACACTATTAGGTCAAAATGTAAATTCATATTTAAGAATAGAACGTGAAAAAGGAATAGAATTTGAAGAATATGAAGGTGTAAATTCATTTGCAACACTATTAAGAGCAGTAAACAAAATAGAAGGAATAGAAAGAATAAGATTTGTATCACCACATCCAAAGGACTTCACAGATGATGTTATACAAGCAATAGCTGACTGCGATAAAGTATGTAAATTAGTACACTTACCATTACAATCAGGAAATACAAAAGTATTAAAAGAAATGAACAGAAAGTATACAAAAGAACAATACTTGAATTTAGTAGAAAAAATGAAAGCCGGAATACCAAATTTAACATTATCAACAGATATAATAGTTGGATTCCCAGGAGAAACAGACGAAGAATTTGAAGATACACTAGATGTTGTAAAAAAAGTAAAATTCGAGCAAGTATATATGTTTATTTATTCAAGAAGAGTAGGAACACCAGGAGATAGAATGGAAAACCAAGTTCCAGAAGAACAAAAACATGTAAGATTTGATAAATTAAAAGCCTTAGTTGAAAGTCAAATTGCAGAAAACAATAAGAAATATGTCGGAACTATTCAAAAAGTTTTAGTTGAAGGAACTAGCAAAAATAATGATAATATGCTTACAGGTAGAACTGACAGTAATAAGGTTGTTATTTTTGAAGGCAACAAAGATTTAATTGGAAATATGGTCGAACTTAAAATTGTCTCTGAACATATGTGGTACTTAAAAGGAAAACTGTTTTTGGGGACGGAGGAAAAAAACAGGTATTAAAGAAAAAAGGATTGAAAATATTGTGGAAAAAGAAAAAACAAATATTAAGCCAAAGGAATATACACATATTGACTATGAGGCATTATTAACATATGTGATGAAAAATCATATATCAGTTCCAAAAGCAATGAAAATATTAGATTTGGATATTTCTAGGCAAACAGTAGTGAGGAACATAAAGAGATTAAATAGTGATGGAAAAAATTATATAATAAATCTATATCAAAATGAATATTCACCCAATATGCAAAAAAAGATTTTACCAATAGAAGTGCAAGAAAAAATTGATGAACTAGAAGAAAATGATGATATAGTTAAAAAACACAAATTAGAGGACTTATATAAAAAACTAAATTATATGAAAGAAATATTAGACACATGTGATGGTAATTATACAGCAGCAGCTAAACAAATTAGTAGTGGAAATACAATTTTAGGAAAAGTAAAAATATCAAGACAGGGGTTAATTAAAGATTTAAAATATTTTGAAAACGTAAAAAAAGAATATGAACAATATTGCAAAGAAAAAGAAAAAAGAAACAAAAAAGAAGAAACAAGATAAAACGGAAAGGAAGTAATAAATATGGCAGAATTTTCACCAATGATGCAAAGATATCTTGAAACAAAAGAACAATACAAAGACTGCATCTTATTTTACAGATTAGGAGACTTTTACGAAATGTTCTTTGAAGACGCAATAACAGCATCAAGAGAACTAGAACTAACACTAACAGGAAAAGACTGTGGACAAGAAGAAAGAGCACCAATGTGTGGAATACCACACCACGCAGCAGAAATATACATATCAAGATTAATTGCAAAAGGTTATAAAGTAGCAATATGTGAACAACTAGAAGACCCAAAAGAAGCAAAAGGAATAGTAAAAAGAGGAGTTATCAGAGTCGTAACACCAGGGACAGTAGTTGATAGCAACATGCTAGAAGAAAGAAAAAATAACTTTATAATGTCAATATTTAAATCTGGAATATACTTTGGAATAAGTGTATGTGACATATCAACAGGAGAATTCTATTCAGCAGAAATAAAAGACAATCAAAACTTCCCATTAGTTTTAGATGAAATCGCAAGATATATGCCATCAGAACTTGTAATAAACAGCATGATGTCAGACTGTCAAGAAGAAATGGACAAAATCAAAGAAAGATTTGACTCATATATAACAAGATTTAATGACAAATTTTTTACTGATGACGCAGAAAAAATAAAATATAGATTTAACTTTGTTGATAGCAACCAAAAGGAAATAGAAAACATTGCAGATAAAACCTTAGCAGTATGTTCAATAAATGCGTTAATTGAATACATAGAACAAACTCAAATGACAACACTTGAACATATAAATAAAATAACTGTTTACAATATTTCAAAATATATGTCACTTGATATAAATGCAAGAAGAAACCTTGAAATAACTGAGAAAATGAGAGATAAATCAAAAAAAGGAACACTATTATGGGTACTTGATAAAACATCAACATCAATGGGAGGAAGAGCTTTAAGAAGATGGTTAAACGATCCACTTATAGACACTTTAGAAATCAACAAAAGATTAGAGTCTGTAAAGGAATTAAAAGATGATGTTATTTTAAGAGGAGATGTTGTAGAAAATCTTAAAAAAGTATATGACATCGAACGTCTCGCAGGAAAAATGGCTTATGGAAACGCAAACGCAAGAGACATGATAACACTAAAAAATTCATTATCAAAATTACCAGACTTGAAAAAAGTATTAGCAAATGTAAATTCAACAATGTTAAAGGATTTATATGAAAATTTAGACGAATTACAAGATATATATGAACTTATTAATAAATCAATAGTAGAAGATCCACCAATGACAGTAAAAGACGGGGGAATTATAAAACTTGGATATGACGAAGAAATAGATAAATTGAAAACTGCTACAACAGAAGGGAAAAACTGGATTATTCAATTAGAAGCAGAAGAAAGAGAAAAAACAGGGATCAAAAATCTAAAAGTAGGATTTAACAAAGTATTTGGATATTTTATAGAAGTCACAAAATCATATTTAGACCAAGTACCAGAAAGATTTGTAAGAAAACAAACATTAACAAATGCAGAAAGATTTATAACAGAGGATTTGAAAAACTTAGAAAATCAAATATTAGGTGCAGAAGAAAAAGTAGTAAACTTAGAATATAATGCATTTGTGCAAATAAGAGATGAAATTTCAAAAAATGTAAAAAGACTACAAAAATCAGCAAATATTGTATCAACACTAGATGTACTTACATCATTTGCAACAGTTGCAGAGGATATGAACTATTGTAAGCCAGAAGTAGATGATTCAGGAATTTTAGACATAAAAGGAGGAAGACATCCTGTAATAGATAAAATGCTTGGAACAGGAGTATTTGTTGAAAATGATACATATCTTGATAAAGAAGACAATAGACTATCAATTATAACAGGACCAAATATGGCCGGTAAATCAACATACATGAGACAAGTAGCTCTAATCACATTAATGGCGCAAGTAGGGTCATTTGTGCCAGCAACAGAAGCACATATAGGAGTTGTAGACAAAATCTTCACAAGAGTAGGGGCATCAGATGATCTAAGTATGGGGCAAAGTACATTTATGGTAGAAATGATGGAAGTAGCAACAATCCTAAAAGAAGCAACATCAAATAGTTTAGTTATATTAGATGAAATAGGAAGAGGAACATCAACATATGATGGACTTTCAATTGCATGGGCTGTTGCAGAATACATTGCAGATAAGGAAAAATGTGGTGCTAAAACATTATTTGCAACACATTATCATGAATTAACAGAACTAGAAGAAAAACTTGAAGGTGTAAAAAATTACAACATAGCTGTTAAAGAAAAAGGCGAAGACATAATCTTTTTAAGAAAAATTCTAAGGGGTGGAACAGATGAAAGTTACGGTATTCATGTTGCACGTTTAGCAGGTGTACCAAAGGCTGTAACACAAAAAGCAGATGAGATTTTAAGAGGATTAGAAAGAAAAAATATTTTGACTGGAAAAAAACAAGAAAAGGAAAGCAAGAAGGCTGTTGAGGGGCAATTCGATATGTTTAATTATAAGTTGGCTGAGATTGCTCATGAGATTGATAAGGTTAATTTGAATGAGTTAACTCCAATTGATGCTTTGAATACTTTGGTTAGAATAAAAGAAAAAATGAAATAAAAAAACTAGCTGAGAGCCGGAGGAAAACTGGATTTGGGGACGGAGGAAAAAAACAGTTTTTATATTTATAATTTTTTAACTTTATAAATATATATTAAAAACTGTTTTTTTCCTCCGTCCCCAAATTCAGTTTTTCTCCGTCCCCAAATTCAGTTTTTCCTCCGGCTCTCAATTCAGCTTTTTTCAACCAAAGGTAATCTAGGAATTCCAAACTCAAATCCCATTTTATTTAATGCAGCCTTAACAGGAATAGGATTAACCTCAGAAAACAAATCATTTATCAAAGGAATACTATTTAGTTGCATATTTTTTGCATCTTCAAAATTACCATTCAAAAAATTCCAAATCATATCATGAGTAAACTTAGGCCTAATATTTGATAATACAGAGATAACACCTAAACCACCCAAAGAACAAATAGGAATAGACTGATCATCATTGCCAGAATAAATACGCAAATTATCGCCACACAAATTAGCGATTTGAGCCACTTGTGAAATGTTTCCGACTAGCTTCTTTTATAGCAACTATATTTTCAATTTTTGATAATTCTAAGCAAGTTTTTGGCTCAATATTCATTCCAGTTCTACTAGGTACATTATATAAAATAATAGGAATACTAATGCTTTCAGCGATGGCTTTATAGTGAGCAACTAAACCTTTTTGAGTTGTTTTATTATAATAGGGTGTGACAACTAGAACACCATCAACGCCTAACGATTCAGCAATTTTTGACATTTCTATTGCTTCTGCTGTATTATTTGAACCAGTTCCAGCAATTATAGGTATTTTTTTTGTAGAATTTTCATTGCTATGTGCAATTTCAACAGCACATTTTATGACATCTATTTTTTCATCTTTTGTCATTGTTGAACTTTCACCGGTTGTACCGCAAACAATTAAAGCATCGATCTCATTATCAATTTGAAATTGTAAAAATTTTTTTAATTCTTTTAAATTTATACCATTTTCACTAAATGGTGTTGGAACCGCAGAACCAACACCTTTAAAAAGTATTTTTTTCATAAAATCTTTCCCTTTCATTTTTGTAAAAATTTACCTTTGATAATATTTTGGAATATGTTTCAAAATATAAAGTGTGATATAATATTAAATATATTTTATAAAAATAAAAAAATACATAAAAATTTACAGAAACATCATATTTTATTTGAAATTTTAACTAAAATATGGTATACTCTTAACATCAATGTTCACTAACAGGGGGAAAATAAAAATGAATAAAAAGAGAATATTAACAGGAGACAGACCAACAGGAAAGTTACACATAGGACATTATTTTGGATCACTAAAAACAAGAGTAGAAATGCAAGACAATCCAGAATATGATCAATATATATTAATAGCAGATGTACAAGCACTTACAGACAATTTCAATAATCCAGAAAAAGTAAGAAAAAATGTAAGAGAAGTAGCAATGGATTACTTATCAGTAGGAATAGATCCTAAAAAAACAACAATATATATACAATCAATGATACCAGAAACAGCAGAATTAACAGTATTCTATTCAAATTTAGTAACAATAGCAAGATTAGAAAGAAACCCAACAGTAAAAACAGAAATAGCACAAAAAAGAGATATATTTGGAGAAAGTGTAACATATGGATTTTTAGGCTACCCAGTAAGCCAAGCAGCAGACATAACAACATTTGAAGGAGAACTAGTACCAGTTGGAGAAGACCAACTACCACTAATTGAACAATGTAGAGAAATAGTTAGAAAATTCAACAGCATATATGGAGAAGGAGTATTAAAAGAACCAAAAGCAGTACTATCAAATTCTAAAAGAATAAAAGGCTTAGATGGAAACGAGAAAATGGGTAAATCACTAGGAAATGCAATATATCTATCAGACAGTGAAGAAGAAATAACAAAAAAAGTTATGAGTGCAGTAACAGACCCAGCAAGAATAAAAAAAGACGACCCAGGAAATCCTGATATATGTATGGTAGCATACTACCACAACTTATTCACACCAAAAGAAGAAGTAAAAACAGTATGTGAAGAATGTAAAGCAGGAAAACGTGGATGCGTAGCATGTAAAAAACAACTAGCTAAAAACATAATAGAAGAATTAAGACCAATTAGAGAAAAAAGAGCATATTATGAAGCACATCCAGAAGAAGTAGACAAAATCCTAATGGAAGGTACTGAAAAAGCAAGAGAAGTTGCAAAAGAAACAATGAAGAAAGTAAAAAAAGCAATGATGCTAGATTATTAAACCAGTTGGGACGTTTCTAATTGGACAAAAATGTCCCAAAGGAACCGAGGTTAAAAAATTTTGAACATTAACATTAGTTAAAAGACTAAAAGATAAAATTATATATAAAAGACATTGAGGAGATGAAAAATGTTTACAGATTATACAAAAATAATGATTAAATCAGGAAACGGAGGAAACGGAGCTGCAACATTTAGAAGAGAAAAATATGTAGCAGCAGGTGGCCCTGATGGAGGAGACGGAGGAAATGGTGGAAACATCTATTTTCAAGTCGACAAAGACAAAAACACACTAATTGATTTTAGATATAACAGAAAATTTAAAGCTAAAGACGGAGAAAACGGAAGTGGAAACCGTTGCAATGGCAAATATGGAGAAGACCTATATATCAAAGTTCCAATAGGAACTGTTGTAAAAGATGCAGAAACAGGAAAAGTTGTTGCAGATTTATCTAAACCAAACCAAACAGAATTAATATTAAAAGGTGGTAGAGGTGGCAGAGGAAACTCACACTTTGCAACACCTACAAGACAAGCTCCTAGATTTTCTGAAGACGGAGAAAAAGGAGAAGAAAAAGAATTAATATTAGAATTAAAATTGTTGGCTGATGTAGGTTTACTAGGATTTCCAAATGTGGGGAAATCAACATTTTTATCAACAGTAACAGATGCAAGACCTAAAATTGCAAACTATCACTTTACAACAATAAATCCAAATCTAGGAGTTGTAAAAACAAAAAATGGTGATGGATTTGTAATAGCAGATATACCAGGAATTATAGAAGGTGCAAGTGAAGGAGTAGGCCTAGGAATTCAATTTTTAAGACATGTTGAAAGAACAAGATTGCTATTACACTTCATTGATGTATCTGGACAAGAAGGAAGAGATCCAATTGAAGACTATAATACAATCAACCAAGAGCTTGCAAAATATAGTGAGAAGTTGGTAAAACGAAAACAGATATTAGTTGCAACAAAAATAGACAGCATGCAAGATGATACAAACTTAAAAAAGCTAGAAAAACTAGCAAAAAAAGAAAAACTAGAACTATTCAAAATATCATCAGTTACAGGTGAAGGAGTTGAACAGTTAATAGACCATGTTACAGAAGTTCTAAAAACATTGCCAAAAGAAGAACTAGTTGAAATTGAAGACAGAGTAGTATATACATTGCAAGACAAAGACCAAGAATGGGAAGCATACGAAGAAGACGGAATCTTCTATGTTAAAGGTAGAGCAGTTGATAGACTTATGGGTAGAATCAATATCGAAGACAATGAATCTATGTACTATTTCCAAAAATGTTTAAAGAATATGGGAATTGAAGATAAACTTAAAGAACTTGGCGTATGTGAAGGTGATACAGTTAAAATCAGTGACTGGGAACTTGAGTGGTACGAGTAATATATTTTTGACAAAAACAAAAATATAACCTTTTAAAAATAAAATGAAAAAAAGAGGATTATGAGGAGTGTCCCTTAGTCCCCGCAAAAGGGGAGAAAAAGGAACGTCCCTCAATCCCTCGGAAGGAGAAAATAAAATGAGCGAAAATAATAATAATAACGAAGTAGAAGAATTAGATATAAACCATCTAATGCAAATAAGAAGAGATAAATTAAAAGAACTACAAGATGAAGGAAAAGACCCATTTGAAATAACAAAATTTAACAGAACAAATTCAGCTGGAGAAATAAAAGCAAATTATGAACAATTTGAACAAAAAGATGTAACAGTAGCTGGAAGAATTATAGCAAAAAGAATAATGGGAAAAGCCTCATTCTGTACAATACAAGACAGTGATGAAAAAATTCAAAGTTATGTAAGTATAAACGATTTAGGAGAAGAAAGTTACAAAGCATTTAAAACATATGACATTGGAGATATTATTGGAATAACAGGTTTTGTATTTAAAACAAGAACAGAAGAAATTTCTGTACATGCAAAAGAAGTAACATTACTTTCAAAATCATTAAGACCATTACCAGAAAAATTCCACGGATTAAAAGATCCAGATTTAAGATACAGACAAAGATATGTAGATTTAATAATGAATCCAGAAGTAAAGAAAACTTTTGAAACAAGAAGTAAAATAATTACAGAAATAAGAAGAATATTGGATGAAAAAGGATATTTAGAAGTTGAAACACCAATATTAAACACAATATCAGGTGGAGCAACAGCTAAACCATTTATAACACATCACAATGCATTAGATTTACCAATGTATTTAAGAATTGCAACAGAATTAAACTTAAAAAGATTAATAGTTGGTGGATATGACAAAGTATATGAAATGGGAAGAATATTCAGAAACGAAGGAATGGACATAAGACATAATCCTGAATTTACATCAATAGAATTATATGCAGCATATCAAGATTACAACGATATGATGGACATAACAGAAGAAATATTCACAAAATGTGCCATGAAAGTTTTAGGAACAACAAAAATAACATATCAAGGTCAAGATATAGACTTAACACCAGGATGGAAAAGAATTACTATGATAGACAGTATCAAAGAAGCTTGTGGAGTTGACTTCAACGAAATTAATTCAGACGAAGAAGCTGTTGCATTAGCAAAAGAAAGAGGATTAGAAATTCCAGATCCAACAAAAGAAACAAGAGGAGATGTAATTAGCTTATTCTTTGATGAATATGTAGAAAAAACATTAATACAACCAACATTTATATATGACTATCCAGTAGAAATTTCACCACTTGCAAAAAGAAGTCCAAAAGATCCAAGATTAACAGAAAGATTTGAAATATTTATTGGTGGTAGAGAATATGGAAATGCATTCTCTGAACTAAATGACCCAATTGACCAATATGAAAGATTTAAAAAACAAGTTGAAGCTAGAAATGCCGGAGATGAAGAAGCTGGTATGATGGATGAAGACTTTATCCAAGCACTTGAATATGGTATGCCTCCAACAGGTGGTTTAGGAATCGGGGTTGATAGATTAGTAATGTTATTAACAGATGCTGCATCAATTAGAGACGTATTACTATTCCCAACAATGAAACCATTAAACTAATATATTTTAATAAATAATCAAAAGACAACAAAATAATAGGAGAAAAAATATGCACAAACATTCAATTATTATAATAAAAAATGAAGAAAATGAATATTTACAATATTTTGACAAAAAATGGAATAGCTATTTATTTTTAAACAGTAAAATGAATAATAAAAATGATGTTGAATCAATTTATAACAAATTAAAACAAATGTTAGAAATTGAAAAAGAAGACATCAGCATATCATTTATTGGTGAAAAAACACATAAAAAATTTTCAGAAAGTGCCAAAATAGAAAAAGAATATCAACATTATTTTTATAAAGTTAAATTATTAAAAAGTAAAGAAAAATTTAACCAAAAAGAATTTGAATGTTTTGATATAAAATACAAATGGTTTTCTTTTGAAGAATTTCAAAAAGACGAAAGAATACAAAAAGTAAATAGTGACATTATACAATTTGTAAAATCATTTGATGTTTAAAAAACAATAATTAAAATTATTATGGGGATGAGTAAACGAAGGGAGAAATTTATGTTTAATTTTAACTTTGATAAAAGAACAATGTATATTATAATTGGAATAATGTTACTATTTTTAGTAATACAATATGTAGCAAATCCAGGACAATTATTAAGTTTATTGTTAAGTGCACCAGGAGTACTTATAGCAATCACATTCCACGAATTTGCACATGGATATGCAGCATACAAATTAGGAGATGATACAGCAAAAAGACAAGGACGACTAAGCCTAAATCCATTTGCACATTTAGACCCAGTAGGAACTTTAATGTTATTAGTAGCTGGATTTGGATGGGGAAAACCAGTAGAAGTAGACCCTAGAAACTATACAAGAAAAATATCAATGGAAAAAGGAGAAGCAATAGTTTCACTTGCAGGACCATTAATGAACTTTATACTTGCAATAATATTTACATTAATATATTGTGCAATATATAAATTTGCTAGCACAGCATTTATGGTATCAACAATAGGAACGGTTATAATGTTATTAATATCAAGCACAATCTCAATAAACATTGGACTTGGAGTATTTAACTTAATACCATTACCACCATTAGACGGTTCAAAAATAATAATGCCATTTTTACCATATAAAGCAAAAGAATTTTTTGTAAATAATGAGCAAATATTTTATATCATATTTGTACTAATTTGGATAACAGGGATAGCTGGAACAATTATAACACCAGCAATCAACTGGGTTTCAAAAGGAATAATAGGATTAGGAAAAATAATATTTAGATTATAAGAAATCGGGATTAGAGGGCCATAACAAAAAATCCCTCTAATTTTTTTTGAAGGGACAAGTTTAAAATGAAAAAAGATATACTAACATTAGGAATAGAATCAAGTTGTGACGAAACATCAGTATCAGTAGTAAAAAACGGAAGAGAGATTTTATCAAACATAATAGATACGCAAATACCAATACACGAAAAATATGGTGGAGTTGTACCTGAAATAGCATCAAGAAACCATATAGAAGCAATATCTAGAGTAACAAAAAAAGCATTAGAAGAAGCAAATGTGAAATTTGATGATATAGATACAATAACTCCAACATATGGACCAGGTTTAGTAGGAGCTTTATTAGTAGGACTATCATATGCAAAAGCTTTAAGTTTTGCAATAAACAAACCACTAGTTGGCGTAAACCATATCCAAGGACATATTGCAGCAAATTACATTACATACCCAGAATTAAAACCACCATTTCTATGTGTAATGACATCTGGTGGTAACACACAATTAGTGCATGTAAAAAACTATACTGAATTTGAAGTGTTAGGAAAAACAAGAGATGATGCAATTGGAGAGGCTTTTGATAAAGTTGCAAGAGTAGTTGGACTTGGATATCCAGGAGGTCCAAAAGTTGACAAGCTTGCAAAAGAGGGAAATCCAAATGCAATAGAATTACCAAAAACACATTTTGATAATTTAGACTTTAGTTTTAGTGGAATAAAAACAGCTGTAATAAATTTACATCACAAAAATCCAGATGTGAATAAAGCTGATTTGTGTGCAAGCTTTGAAAAAACAGTTACAGAAATATTATTAGAAAATGCAGAAAAAGCATTAAAACAAACAGGATTAAAAACAATAGCATTAGCAGGTGGTGTATCTGCAAATAGTTATATAAGAAATGAATTTTTAAAACTAGAAAAGCAAGGGATAAAAGTATATATGCCTGATTTGAAATTATGTACAGATAATGCAGCAATGATTGCATCAGCTGGATATTATAATTTTATAGATGGAAAAAGTAATTCATTAGATTTAAATGCTATACCAAATTTGAAATTAAATTAAATAATATAGAGCCAATTCAATTGAATTGGCTCTATATTATTTTATGATGCATAGATTTCCAAAACAGGAATTTCATCTTCACTGATAAGTACTAATTCTAACTGGACATCTGAAATAATCTTATTGGTTTTCCAAACTGGATTATATACCAGAAAATAAAGATGATTATCCCTTTTTACTTTTTCTAACCATTTGGAATTTTTTTCGGAATGCAAAGCCTCCAAAAGCATAAGTTCTAATTTAGAATACTTATAAAAATATCCTAAAAAAGAGTCAAATGAAAGTACGCCATCATATGACTTGATTTTTAAATCAGGTCTTAAAGAAAGTTCTTTTTGCAAATTTAAAAGAGCTTCCCGTTTTGACGAATCAACATGATTCATCAAATCCTTTAGTAACAATACCTCTTAGTCTATCATAGTGTCAACCTCCTTATGTATTAATAAAAATATTATAACACCATAAAACAAAAAAATCAAATTTCTTAAAAGCAATTATAGACAATTAAGGAAAAATATTGTAAACTATAACAAGAAAGAAGAACGGAAAATAATAAACAAGGAGGAAAAAATGGCAATATATGTAATAGGAGACTTACACTTATCATTTAGTACAAATAAGCCGATGGACATATTCGGAAAAAATTGGCAAAACTATGAAGAAAAAATAAAGCAAGACTGGCTATCAAAAGTAAAAAAAGAAGATACTGTAATATTGCCAGGTGACTTTTCATGGGCCATGTATTTAGATGAAACAGAAAAAGACTTTGAATTTATAAACAATTTACCAGGAAAAAAAATCTTACTAAAAGGAAATCATGACTATTGGTGGTCAACAGTTACAAGCATGAGAAAATATATAGATTCAAAAGAATTTAAAAACATAGATTTTTTATATAATAATAGCTATGAATTTGAAAATAAAATAATTGCAGGAACAAAAGGGTGGAATATTTCAGAAGACCAAGAAGATATTAGACTAACAAAGAGAGAAGTAGCAAGACTAGAACTTTCTATAAAAGATGGGATATCAAAATATGGAGAAGATAAAGAAATAATAGTATTTATGCATTATCCACCATTAACTAAAAACTATATGAAAACAGAATATACAGAATTAATGAAAAAATATAATATAAAAAGATGCTATTATGGACATCTACATGCAAATTCAATTCAAGATGCAATAGAAGGCAATGCAGAAGGAATAGAATATAAATTAGTTAGTAGTGATGGGCTAGATTTTAAATTATTAAAAATATAATTTTGAAAAATTTCGGGATTTTGTGTGATGGCCCCTTAATCCCGCAAAGGTGAGTGAAAATGGATTTAACAGAAGATGTAAAATATATAAAAGGAGTAGGCCCAAACAGGGTAACTCTATTAAACAAAATAGGAATATTTAATGTAAAAGATTTAATCACGTATTATCCAAGAGGCTATGAAGACAGAAGCAAGCCAAAAAATATATGTGAATGTGTAAATGGAGAAGTAGCATTAATAGAAGCAATAGCAATGTCAAGACTTGTAGACACAAGAATAAGCAAAGGAAGAACAATGCAAAGATTATTAGTTATGGATGAAACAGGACAAGCTGTTATAACATGGTTTAATCAGCCATATCTAAAATCAAAATTTCAGACACGGAAAAAAATACAGATTTTATGGGAAAATCGAATTTCAATATGGAAAAATAAGTATGAATGCACCAGTATTTGATGAAATAGAAAATTCAAATAATACAGGAAAAATAATACCAATTTATCCACTAACATTTAGTTTAACACAAAACACATTAAGAAAAATAATCGAAAATGGACTACAAAAAGTGCAAGAGCAAGGAGGTCTTCCAGAAACTCTGCCAGACTACATATTAAAGGAATATAAATTAGAAAATGCAAATAAAGCAAATTATGATATACATTTTCCAAAAGATTTTGAAGATTTCAAAAAAGCAAGGAGAAGACTAGTTTTTGAAGAATTGCTATCAACACAACTAGCATTACTACAATTAAAAAACAATAATTTGACAGACAAAAAAGGAATAAAATTTAATAAAAACGTAAAAATGTCAGATGTAATAAATACTTTACCATTCAAATTAACAAAGGCACAGCTAAAAGTATTACAAGAAATAGATGAAAATATGGAATCAGAAAAATCAATGAATAGATTATTACAAGGGGATGTAGGCTCTGGAAAGACAGTAGTTGCAATGATAACAGCATATAAAGCAGTAAAATCTGGATATCAAGCAGCAATTTTAGCACCAACAGCGATACTTGCAACACAACATATGGCAAATTTTGAAAAAATGCTTAGTCAATTTGATATAAAATGTGAATTATTAATATCAGGAATCAGTAAAAAGAATAAAGAATATATTTTAGAAAGACTTAAAAATGGTGAAATAGACATATTAATTGGCACACATGCAATGCTAGAAGAAAATGTAGAATTCAAAAATCTAGGATTAGTTGTAACAGATGAGCAACACAGATTTGGAGTAAAACAAAGAACGAAAATTGTACAAAAAGGTCAAAATTCAGACGTATTAGTAATGTCAGCAACACCAATACCAAGGACACTAGCGTTAATACTTTATGGAGATTTGGACATATCAATAATTGACGAACTTCCACCAAATAGAAAAACAATAGAAACATTTGCAGTTACAAACAGAATGGAAGAGAGAATAAATAATTTTATAAAAAAACAAGTAGATGAAGGAAGACAAGCATATATAGTATGTCCATTAGTAGAAGAAAGTGAAGAAGAGGACAAAGACTTAAAAGCAGTTGAAACATTATATGAAAAATGCAAGGAAGAAACATTTTCAAATTATAGAGTTGAATATATACATGGAAAAATGAGACCAAAAGAAAAAGACAAAATAATGGAAAGATTCAAAAATAAAGAAATAGATATATTAATTTCTACAACTGTAATTGAAGTTGGAGTAGATGTTCCAAATGCAAATATAATGGTAATTGAAAATGCAGAAAGATTTGGATTAGCACAATTACATCAATTACGTGGAAGAGTAGGGCGTGGTGAATATAAATCATATTGTGTCCTAAAATATAAAGGAAAAGGACAAAACACAAAAGAGAGAATGAAAATTATGTGTGAAACAAATGATGGGTTCTTAATTTCACAAAAAGATTTAGAGATAAGAGGTTCAGGAGACTTTTTTGGAACAATGCAACATGGTATACCAGATTTTAAAATTGCAAATTTATTTACAGATATGGATATATTAAAACTAGCCCAAGAAGCAGCAACCAAAATAGTAAGCCAAGATCCTAAATTAGAAAAAGAGGAAAATAGACTATTAAAATTATCAGTAAAAGACAAATTTACAGATAGAATTGAAATATAAAACTTGTCAAAAGGGACGCCCCTTTTTGACAGATTTACCCAAAATTTTTGAAGTTTTTAAATTTATTCTTTATATATTTCTGTCAAAAAAGGGCGTCCCTTTTGACAAAGAACGGAGGAAAAATAAATGATAATATTCGGAATAGATATAAGAGTATATTTTTTACTATTTTTAACATATTCTATTGCAGGATGGTGTATGGAAGTAATAGGAAAATTAATAGAAAAAAAGAAATTTATAAATAGGGGATTTTTAATAGGACCATATTGTCCAATATATGGAACAGGAGCAATATTAATAACACTTTTATTAAAAAAATATACCCCAGATCCATTTGCATTATTTGTAATGGCAATACTAGTATGTGGAACACTAGAATATTTAACAAGCTATTTTATGGAAAAAATATATCATGCAAGATGGTGGGACTATAGCCAAAGAAAATTTAATATAAATGGAAGAGTATGCTTGAATACAATAATTCCATTTGGACTACTAGGAATGTTCATAATGTATGTTTCAAATCCATTTTTAATTGGTAAAATTGAAGCATTACCAGAATTAGCATTAAACATACTATTTGGGGTACTCTTAACTATATATTTAGTAGACAATATTGTATCAACCAATGTAATCAGCTATGTTGGAAAAACAACAAAAGAATTTGGAAAGAGCTTGGATAATACAGAAGAAATAACAAGCAAAGTAAAAGAGGCACTTTTAAACAAATCTGGATTATATAGAAGATTACTAGAAGCATATCCAAAAGTACAATCAATAAAGGTAAAAATAAAAGAGAAAAAAGAAGAAATTAAAAGACAAGTAGCAGAACAAACAGATGAATTTAAAGAAAATGTAAATAAACAAAAACAAGAAATAATAGAAAAAGTTGGAGACTTAAAAGACTTACCCAAAAAACAAAAAGAAGCAAAAAAGAAAAAAGACTAAACACAAAAATAAAAGGGAAGGTTAATATAATGAAAAAAATAAAATTTAGAATTGAAAATAGAATAAAACAATTCAATATAATTTTAAAAAGTAGCGGAGAAGACCATATAAGTGAATATTCAGCACAATGCTCGTATTATACAATATTATCATTTATACCATTTTTAATATTATTGATAACACTTATACAATATACTAATATAGAGCAACAAACATTATTTGATGTGATTTCAAAAATAATACCATCAAGTATGAATGAATTTGTAATTGGAATAGTAAGAGAAGTGTATTCAAAATCAATAGGAACAATATCAATTTCAATAATATTTACACTATGGTCAGCAGGCAAAGGGTTATTTGCACTTACGAAAGGGCTACATTCAGTCTATAACACAGATGAAGACAATGAAAAATCAGTTATATATTTAAGGATAATGGCACTTTTAGAGACAATAATATTCATTGTTTTAATAATGTTAGGAATGGTATTGCTAGTATTTGGAAATAGTCTAAAATCAATAATGCAACAATATTTTGGGGCATTAGAAAATTTTAGTGCATTTTCACAAGTACTAACAGAAATAGGTTTTATATTTGCAACATTTATAATATTCCTATTTTTATATAGATTTATGCCAAAACACAAAGTTACATTTAAAAGCCAAATTCCAGGAGCAATATTTGGAGCACTTGCACTTAATGTGATATCATTTGTATTTTCTAAATATTTAGACATATTTAAAGGATTTTCCATTACATATGGAAGCTTAACCACATTGATGCTTATTATGATGTGGACATATTCATGTTTTTACTCATTATTTCTAGGAGCAGAGCTAAATAAAACACTAAAGCATTTTGGCAAAAAAGAAAATAATATCATAAATAAAATTCCTAAAAATTAATTTTATAAAGTTTTACAGAAACATTATTAGTGGTTGCAGATGTAGAAATCTTAATATCAAATCCAGTATTATTTTTAAACTTTAAATCATAACTACCATAAGCAACAGCTGCATCTTTACCATTAGAAATATATGGGACCTTATTGCTATGCTCATGTCTTTCAATAATAACTAGATTAGGAACTTTTAAAACTGCATTATATAAAGTAGTGCTTACTTGACAATTGCCACCTCCAAGGCCTTTCTTCTTATTACCTTCTTGATCAAATATGTCAGCTTCTTGATATCCTTTTGCAGATGTAGATGGGCCAAGAGTTTTACAAAAAGAGAATGTAGAACCATTTTTTATAATAGTTCCATTTAAAGAAGAACAAGTTATAGCCACATTATTTTGTCTAGCAGAGTCTTTAGTATAAATTTTTGTTGTAAAAGAAGAAATTTCTTCTTCTTTTTTTTGCTCTGTTTCATTATGAGAAGAATTTTCAGAAACTTCAGTTTTATTTTTTGATTCTTCGTTATTTGTCACAGAAGTATTAGAATTTTGAATGTTTACATTATTATTTTTAGATTCATTTAAAATTATATTTTCTTTATTGGAACTATTTTTTGATTCATTGCCAATAGTTTTACTAGCTGTATAATTAGATGTTGGTGGAGTTTTATTTTTAAAGATAAAGTATATTCCGACTCCAATACATATAATTATTACAATAACAACAATAATCCATATTTTATTATTATTTTTCATTTATATCACAATCCCTTCAAAGAGCATCATATTATTTTTAGATTAATTAATATGTTTAGTATAACCAAAAAAAGTAATAAAATACAGAAAAAACGAATATAATATAATGTAAAAATATGACAAGTAAAATTTTCAACAAAGTTCAAGCATTAAGGAAGGAATGAAATTAAATATGAAAAATATAGACGAAATCTTAAGATATTTTCCAAATAAAATATATCAGATTTTTTTTAATTTATTTCAAGAAAACAGTAAAATTGCAGAAGAATTGCAAGAAATTAGAATGAGAGCAGAAAGACCAATAATACTAAAATTACGAGAAAGAGACTTGATATTGCAATATAATATAACACAAGCAGAAATATTACAAATAGTAGAAAGGCTATGTGAAAACTCTATATATGCATACAAAAATCAAATTTGTGAAGGATTTATAACAGTAAAAGGAGGCCATCGTATTGGGTTAACCGGGTCATGTGTTATAGAAAATGGTAAAATAATAAATGTAAAACATATATCAAGCTTAAACTTTAGAATAGCAAGAGAAGTTTTAAATTGTAGCACAAGAGTACTAAGAGAAGTAATCGATATAGAAAATAAATCAATATATAATACAATTCTTGTGGCACCTCCAGGAAGAGGAAAAACAACAATGTTACGTGATATTATAAGAAGACTAAGTAATGGAATAGATGAAATCAATTTTAAAGGTAAAACATGTGGAGTAGTAGACGAAAGAGGTGAAATAGCAGCAATGTATAAAGGAATTCCACAAAATGATGTAGGAATAAGAACAGACATTATAGAAAATGTAGAAAAAAATCAAGGTATACATATGTTAATAAGAACAATGGCCCCAGAAATAATTGCATGTGATGAAATAGGAAGTAAAGAAGATGTAGAAGCAATACATTATGCTCTATATTCAGGAGTAAAAGGTATTTTTACAATGCATGGAAAAAATATTGAGGATATAAAAAATAACAAGCAAATTTATGAATTAATTGAAAACAGAGAAATACAAAAAGTAGTATTTTTATGAATTTTCATTGACATTTTGTCAAAATAACAGTATAATAGAAATGTATTATTTTGAGAAGGAGAAAAAGTATGCTAAAAAAATATTGGAAGAAAATAGGTATGTTAATATTAATAATAGCATGTGTATTTAATGTAATGGGCAAATTAGTACATAAAATGTCACTAAAAAAAGAACTATTACAATCAGCACAATATATATTTAGTGAACAAGAAAATGAAAATACCACAAAATAGTACTTGAAAAAATTTTGATAATATGTTATTATAAAAAACAGTCATGTTATAAAAACGAAAAAGAGGTGAAATTGAAATGAAAGAAGGAATACATCCAACATATAACCAAACAACAATCACATGTGCATGTGGAAATGTTTTAGAAGTTGGTTCAACAAAAAAAGATATAAAAGTAGATGTTTGTTCAAAATGTCATCCATACTGGACAGGAAACTTAAGACAAGAAACAGTTGGTGGAAGAGCAGACAAATTCAAAAAGAAATATGGACTTGCATAAGTCAACAAAAAGTAGCTATAAGCTACTCTTTTTTTATATTCTAGGAAAGTTATCATAGTATGATAACTTTCTGTAGAAGATAAATATGGAAGAAATTAGATTTTGTAGCAGTTTGCACTGCTTACAAAATCTTAATTCTGGTTTTTGGTCTTAATATCTTTACTTTTTTAGCAAAATAATTTAAAATTAACATATAAATAGACGAAACGAAAGAAGGAATAAAAAATGGCAAATGTATGTGACTATGTAAAATGGAGAGGAGATATAAGCTTAGAGCAATCAAAATTCAATGAAATAGACAATTTGATATTATCAAGATTTTCATACTTTCCATTTGACAAAATAATAAAAGAAAATGAAGTTGTAACAATAAAGGAATTAAGTGAAAGGTTTAAAAAACAAGACATAAGAAAATTACCAATTTTATGGAAAGATGATGTAGACTTATTTCCATTAATGGGAGAATCAGAAAGATTTGGAAAATTATTAGCAACAAAATATATCAACAAAATTGACCAAGAGCAAGAAAAACAATTTGCAGCAATAACAGTTTTAATGCCAGACAATACAATATTTGTATCATACAGAGGAACAGACAACACGATAGTAGGATGGAAAGAAGATTTAAATATGAGCTTTAAAAGCCATATTGCATCACAAATATCAGCTAAAAAATATTTAGAAATTATAGCTCAGGAATATCCAGACAAGAAAATAAGAATAGGTGGACATTCAAAGGGTGGAAATGTAGCTGTATATGCTGCAACATTTGTAAATAAAGAAATTAAAGATAGAATAATAAATGTGTATAATAATGATGGACCAGGATTTTGTGATGATGTAATAGAGACACCTGAATACAAGGAAATGATAGAAAAGGTCCATACATATATACCTCAATCATCTGTAATAGGAAGGCTTATGAATCATAGAGAAAAATATACTGTTGTTAAAAGCGTTCAAAAAGGAATTATGCAACACGATTTATATAGCTGGGAAGTGCTAGGAACGGAATTTATAACATTAGAAGAGGTTACAAATGGTAGTGAGTTTGTGGATAAAACAATTAAGGAATGGCTTGAAAAGGTTGAACCTGCTAAAAGAGAACAGGTTATAGATGTTATTTTTGATATTTTGAATACTACAGATGCTCAAACTATGAAAGAGATTAAATCTAATTGGTTTACTAGTGCTAGAACTATGATAGCTTCTTATAAAAATATTGATAATGAGACTAAAGAAATGATATGGCAAACTTTAAACGAATTATTTAAAGTTGCAAAAGATAATGTGTTTAAAAAATAATGTATTAAAAAAATAGAGAAATACAAAAATATAGAAAGTACTGTTTGAATTATAATGGTACTTTTTTTGTAAATTCAAAATTTAGAAACGAAAACTTTTACCAATGGAAATGAAAACTTTTACCAAACTCTTGTTTTTATGTATGAAATATAGTATAATTAAAAGCAGAATGGTTCCAAATGGACAAAATGTCCAAAAAGAACCGTCCCTTTTGGACATGGAGGAAGTAAAATGAATGATAAAATAATAATAAAAGGTGCTAAAGAGCACAATTTAAAGAATATAAATTTAGAAATACCAAGGGATAAAATGGTTGTAATAACAGGACTTTCAGGTTCTGGAAAATCATCTCTTGCATTTGATACATTATATGCAGAAGGGCAAAGAAGATATGTAGAAAGTTTGTCTTCATATGCAAGACAGTTTTTAGGAATAATGGAGAAACCTGATGTTGAGTCAATTGAAGGGCTTTCACCAGCTATATCAATAGACCAAAAAACAACATCAAAAAATCCACGTTCAACAGTTGGAACTGTAACAGAAATATATGACTATATTCGTTTATTATATGCAAATATAGGCGTACCATATTGCCCTAACTGTGGTAAAAAAATTGAAAAACAGTCAATTGACCAAATTGTTGATAATATTATGGAATTAGAAGAAGGTACAAAAATACAAATTTTGGCACCAGTTGTAAGAAGTAGAAAAGGTGAGTTTGTAAAACAATTAGAGGGTTATCAAAAGGATGGATTTGTAAGAGCTAGAATTGATGGCGAAGTTTATGATTTGTCAGATGAAATTAAACTAGATAAAAATAAAAAACATGAAATTGAATTAGTAGTAGATAGATTAGTTGTAAAACCAGAAATAAGAAGTAGACTTACAGAGTCTGTTGAAATTGCTTTAAAACATGCTGATAATTTAGTATTAGTAAATGTTATAACAAAAGATGAAAACAAAACAGTTTTATATAGCTCAAATTATGCGTGTCCAGACTGTGGTTTCAGCTTCCCAGAAATAACACCAAGAATGTTTTCATTTAATAATCCATATGGAGCTTGTCCAACTTGTATGGGTATAGGTTATTTAATGAAAATGGATGAGGACTTGATAGTACCAGATAAAAACAAAACATTATATGATGGTATAAAAGCATTTGGAGCAAGTACAATGAAAAAAGGTGACACTATGGCCAAAATGTATTTTGAAAGTATTGCAAAACATTATGGTGTAGAAATAAAAGGCGTTCCAATTAAAAAATTACCAAGATGGTTTATGGAAAAAATCTTATATGGTACAGGTGACGAGAAAATTGATTTTGAATATGCATCTGCTGCAGGCATAAGAAAGTTTACAGCACCATTTGAAGGCGTTTTACCAACACTAGATAGACGTCATAGTGAAACAAAATCACAAGGAATGAGAACTTTTTACGAAATGTATATGACAAATTCACATTGTCATACTTGTAATGGAGCACGTTTAAAGAAAGAAATATTGTGTATTAAAATAAATGATAAAAACATAAATGAAGTTACAGACATGTCAATTAAGGCTTTAAAAGAATTTTTAAGTACATTAAAATTAACACAAAAAGAAGCAATGATTGCAGACATGATTTTAAAAGAAATAAACAAAAGACTTCAATTTTTAATAGATGTAGGACTAGAATATCTAACATTATCAAGAAGTGCTGGAACATTATCAGGAGGGGAAGCTCAACGTATTCGTTTAGCAACTCAAATCGGTTCAGGACTTACAGGTGTTATGTATATTTTAGATGAACCAAGTATTGGACTACATCAAAGAGATAATGACAAATTAATTGCAACACTTAAAAAATTGAGAGATTTAGGAAATACTTTGCTAATTGTAGAACATGATGAGGACACAATGTATTCAGCAGACCAAATTATTGATATTGGCCCAGGTGCTGGCGTACATGGTGGAAATGTTATGGCACAAGGAACAGCAGAAGAAGTAAAATTAGTAAAAGATTCTGTTACAGGCCAGTATTTAAGTGGTAGAAAGAAAATAGAAGTTCCTAAAAAAAGAAGAAAAATTGTAAAATCAAAAGCAATTGAAGTGAAAAATGCAACAGAAAATAACTTAAAAAATATAAGTGTAAAATTCCCATTAGGAGTATTTACATGTGTTACAGGGGTTTCAGGCTCAGGAAAATCAACACTTGTAAATGAAGTACTATATAAAACAATAGCAAAAGAACTAAACGGTTCATCAGAGAAACCAGGAAAATGCAAAGAAATAAAAGGACTAGAAAATATAGACAAAATAATTAACATAGACCAGTCACCAATAGGAAGAACACCACGTTCAAACCCTGCAACATATACAGGAGTATTTGACTTAATTAGAGATATTTTTGCAGGAACAAATGAAGCTAAACTACGTGGCTTTGAAAAAGGAAGATTCAGCTTCAATGTAGCAGGTGGAAGATGCGAAAGTTGTAATGGTGACGGAGTTCATAAAATAGAAATGCACTTTTTACCAGATGTATATGTACCATGTGAAGTATGTAAAGGAAAAAGATACAATAGGGAAACACTAGAAGTAAAATATAAAGGCAAAAACATAGCAGATGTACTAGATATGACAGTTGAAGAAGCGTTAGAATTTTTTGATAAAATACCAAAAATAAAACAAAAAATTCAAACATTATATGATGTAGGTTTAGGATATATCAAACTAGGACAACCATCAACAACATTATCTGGTGGTGAGGCTCAAAGAGTTAAACTTGCAACAGAACTTTCAAAAAGAGCAACAGGAAAAACATTATATATTTTAGATGAGCCAACTACAGGACTTCACATTGCTGATGTTCATAGATTAGTAGATATTTTACAAAGATTAGTAGATACAGGAAATACAATAATTGTTATTGAACATAATCTTGATCTAATAAAAACTTGTGACCATATTATTGATTTAGGCCCAGAAGGTGGAGATGGTGGAGGACAGGTTGTTGCTGTTGGTACACCTGAACAGATTTGTAAGAACGAACAAAGTTATACAGGTAAGTTTTTGAAGAAGTATCTGGAATAAAAAAATTGAATTTTAAAATTAGCATATTGGTATTAAATTCCAAAAATCACTAGACAAAAGAAATAAAAAGATATATAATTATGGCATATTAAATGAAATATAAATAATAAAAACAAAGAAAAAGAGGAGTACATTTAAAACTAATTTAAAGAGAATAGAAGTCACAGGCTGTAAGCTTCTAAAATAAAGATAAATGGAAAGTAACTTTAGAGTTGATAACCCGAAAATAAACTTAAGATTATCCGTAATACTGCGTTAAAGTAAAATGAGAAATTATTTATAAAAATAGATAATAATTAAGGTGGTACCGTGAGATACAAACTCGCCCTTATGCAAAACAATAGCATAGTGGCGAGTTTTTGCATTAATAAATAGGGATTAAAGACTAGTACCCAAATCCCTTTTTTTAAAATTGTAAAAGGAGGTTCAAAATGTTAAAAATACAATCAAAAAAATCAGGAGCAGAGCTAACAAGTATACAACATGATGGAAAAGAAATATTATTCCAAGGAGCACAAGTATTAGATAGTAATGGAAATATATATTGGAAAAGACAAGCACCAATACTATTTCCAATAGTAGGACAACTTAAAAATTCAACAACACAGATAGAAAATAGGACATATGAAATGTCACAACATGGATTTGCAAGAGATATGGACTTTGAAGAAATATCAAAAACAGAAACAAAACATCACTATATGTTAAAATATAATGAAGAAACATTGAAAAAATATCCATATAAATTTGAATTACATGTTATATATGAAATAATAGAAGATACTTTAACAGTAACATATAAGGTAAAAAACATAGATGATAAAACAATATATTTTGGATTAGGTGGACATCCAGCATTCAATTGCGATTATAGTAATGGGGAATATGAAATTGTTTTTCCAGAACAGGAAGATGAAATAGAATTTCTAAAATTAAAAGATGGATTAATAGATACAGAAAATGCAGAAAATATTTTACAAGATAACAAAATTTATTTAAAAGAAGATACTTTTGATAATGATGCAGTTATTATGAAAAATTTAAAATCAAATAAAGTTAGTTTACAAAATCATAGAACAAATCAAAAGATATTAGAATTTGATTTTACAGGATTTACATTTTTAGCACTATGGTCAAAAAAAGGAGCTCCATTCGTCTGCATTGAGCCTTGGCAGAATACAGCTGATAGAATAGATAGTACACAAATTTATAAAGATAAAGAAAATATTATTGAATTATCAAAAGATAAAGAGTTTGAATGTAAATATTCAATTAAATTCTAAAAAATAAAAAAATTTAAAAAGTAAAAGGTAAAAGGTCTGTCCCTTAATCCCTTGAAAAAGGGAGAAAAAGGAACGTCCCTAAATCCCGAAGGAGGAATTAAAAATGAATAAAAAATTAAATGACAAGTACAACCCACAAGACTTTGAAGAAAAGCTATATCAAGAATGGGAAGAAAAAGGATACTTTAAACCAAGTATGGACAAAACAAAAGAAAGCTACTGCATAATGATGCCACCACCAAATGTAACAGGAAAATTACACATGGGACACGCATTAGATGACACAATACAAGATATTTTAATAAGATTTAAAAGAATGCAAGGATACAACACACTATGGCTTCCAGGTTCAGACCATGCAGCAATTGCAACAGAAGTAAAAGTTGTTGCTAAAATGAAAGAAGAAGAAGGCTTAACAAAAGCAGATATTACAAGAGAACAATTCTTAGAAAGAGCATGGGCATGGACTAAAGAATATGGTGGAACAATTCAAAAGCAACAAAGAAGATTAGGATGCTCTTGTGACTGGGAGAAAAATAGATTTACAATGGATGAGGGGCTATCAGAAGCGGTTTTAGAACAATTTATCCAATTGTATAATAAAGGATTAATTTACAAAGGCAAAAAAATGATAAACTGGTGTCCATCATGTCATACAACAATTTCTGACGCAGAAGTTGAATATGAAGACGAACCATCACACTTATGGCATATTAGATACCAAATTGCAGGTGAACCAGATAGATACATTATAGTTGCAACAACAAGACCTGAAACAATGCTTGGAGACACAGCAGTTGCAGTACATCCAGCTGATGAAAGATATAAAGATTTAGTAGGCAAAAAATGTATCTTACCAATAATGAATAAAGAAATTCCAATAATAGCAGATGAATTTGTTGAAAAAGAATTCGGAACAGGATGTGTTAAAATTACACCAGCACATGACCCAAATGATTATCAAGCAGGACTAAGACACAACTTAGAAATTATAGAAGTATTTGATGATAGTTCAATTATGGGTGATTTAGTTCCGGAATATAAAGGAATGCCTGCAATAGAAGCAAGAAAATTAATTGTAGAAAAATTACAAGAATTAGGAAATCTAGTTAAAATTGAAGATTACACACACAATGTTGGAAAATGTTACAGATGCCACAGCACAATAGAACCAAGAATTTCAGAGCAATGGTTTGTATCAATGAAAGATTTGGCAAAAAGAGCAGCAGATGCAGTTAGAAATGACGAAGTTAAATTTGTTCCAAAAAGATATGAAAAAATGTATTTCAACTGGTTAGATAATATCCAAGATTGGTGTATATCAAGACAATTATGGTGGGGACACAGAATTCCTGTATACTATTGTGACAAATGTGGACATATACATGCAGCAAAACAAATGCCAGAAAAATGCGAAAAATGTGGTTCTAACAAATTACATCAAGATGAAGATTCACTAGACACATGGTTTAGCTCAGCATTATGGCCATTCTCAACATTAGGTTGGCCAAATACAGAAGCAGAAGACTATAAAACATTTTATCCAACAAATGTATTAGTTACAGGATATGACATTATAACATTCTGGGTATCAAGGATGATGACACAAGGATTAGAATTAACTGATAAAAATCCATTTAAAGATGTTGTTGTACATGGAATTGTAAGGGATTCACAAGGAAGAAAAATGTCAAAATCATTAGGAAATGGAATTGATCCAATTGAAATAATTGACAAATATGGTGCAGATGCATTAAGATTTTCAGTACTTTCTGGAACAACAATGGGAAATGACATCAGATATATGCCAGAAAAACTAGAACAAGCATCAAACTTTGCAAACAAGATTTGGAATGCGGCTAAATTCATAATAATGAACACACCAAACGAAGAAAAAGTAAAAGAATTCTGCCATAAAGTATATAACCATGATACTAAAACATATAACCCAGAATTACTAACAATAGAAGATAAATGGATATTAAATAAATTAGACAAATTAGTAGTAGATATAACAAGAAACATTGAAAATTACGATTTAGGAATTGCACTAGATAAAATTTATAACTTTATTTGGAACGAATTTTGCGACTGGTATATTGAAATGGTTAAAACAAGAATTTATAGTGAAAATGAAGAAACAAAGGTCGCTGTAAGTGATATATTAAACCATGTATTTGGAACATCACTAAAATTATTACATCCATTTATGCCATTTGTAACATCAGAAATATACGACAAACTAGTAAAATACGATGAAGCAGATTTAATAGTATCAAAATGGCCAACAATAAGAGAAAAATTTGCATTTGATGACGAGGAACAAACAGTTGAAAAAATAAAAGAAATCATTACAGAAATAAGAAACGTAAGAGCAAACATGAACATACACCCATCAAAAAAATCAGAATTAATATTTGTAACAAAAAAATATGAAAATGAAATCTGGGAAGCAAAAGACTTCATCTTAAAACTAGGACTTGGAGAAAAAATAGTAGTTCAAAAAGACAAAGCAGGAATACCAGAAAATGCAATAAGCATCTTAAAAGATGGAATTGAGTTATACATGCCACTTGAAGATTTAGTTGATATGGAAGAAGAAAGAAAGAGACTAGAAGAAGAAAAAACAAAGCTAGAAGCAGAAGTTGCAAGATGTGAAAAAATGCTTTCAAATCCTGGATTTGTAAACAAAGCACCAGAAAAGAAAATACAAGAAGAAAAAGATAAACTAGAAAAATACAAAGATATGCTTGCTAAAGTAGAAGAAAGATTAAAATAATGAGCGAACAAGATCCAAGATTTGTCATACAAAATTTTTGTCAAAAAATTTTGTATGACGATGAGCGAACGCAGTGAGCGAAAGGAGAAAAATATGGAAAATATTGATAAAATATATGATTTATTAGATAGTATAGAAGTTACAAGAGAAAATGATATAGAAATAGCAAACATAAAAAAATTACTATCAGCAGGAAATTATCTAGAAGCCTTAAAGAAAATGAGAGAGTTAAAAGATAAAGAAGAAAAGGCCAAAAAGAAACAAGAAGAATTGTTAGACTTAGTTCCAGAAGCAGAAGAAGATGATGGAACATATCCTGAAGAATTAAGCAATCCAGATTTAGAAGAAACATTTATAGGATTATTATTAAATAATCCAAAATTAATTTCAAAATATTATTTTCTATTTGATGATTGTATTTTTGAAGATGATGCAATGCTAAATATTTATAAAAGTGTACTATTTAATGAAGGTTCAAAATATTCTTCTGAAAAAGCAAAAGATCGATTCAATTTCTCAAAAGATTCAGAAGAAGTATATGAACTAAAAAACAAATTAAGAAAAGCCGTAAAAGATCAAAATTATAATGTAGAAAAAATATATGATGAATTAAAAAAATTATTCATACTTAGAAAAGCATATACCGAAACTCCAGAAAGAAATGTACAAGAAAAAATTATAGAAATTACAGGATATGAATTATATGATAAAATGTCACCAGAAGAAATAGAAGAAACAATTGAACAAGTAAGAATAACACAAAAATTTAAATCATCAGTATTAAGCGATGACCTTGTAGAATTTTTGGAAAGTGGAGAAAACGAATTAGCAAATGGACTTTCATATCCATTCCCAGTCTTAACAGAAGTATTCAAAGGAATAAGAAAAGGCGAAACAATGGCATTTGCAATGCCTTCAAACAATGGTAAAAGTAGACTAACAATTGACATTGCAGCATTTACAGCATTAGTGCACAAAAAGAAAGTACTAGTAATATCAAACGAAATGTCAGAAGAAAAAATGAAATTATGCTTGATTACTACAATTATAAATAACCCAGAAATAAAAAAAATACATGGACAAGATGTACATGTATCAGAAACAGAATTATTAGAATTTAAATTTAGACCTGATAATAAAAAAGATGCTAAACTAGATAAAAAAGGGTATGTACTAAAAGAAGATGGAGAAACACAAAAACAATTCATAAAAAGACTTTCAGAAATATCAACAGATTTTTGCAAAACTATAAAAGCAATAAAATGGGCAAGCGAGCAGATAAACAATTCAATATATTTTATTAATATTACAGATCACACAAATGATGAATTGAAAAAAGTTATAATTAACTATTATTATAAAGAACACATTGAATATGTATTTTATGATACATTGAAAACAGATACAAGTAATATTGGAAATCCAGAAGAAATAAAAAGAACAGCTACAATACTTTCAAATTTAGCACAAAATTTTAATATTTTTATATGCTCATCACTACAATTAGCAGAAAATGCAACACCACCTATTAATTTAGATGTTAATGATTTAGCTGTTAGTAGAACAGTTAAAGAGGTATTAGATACTTTGTGTTTATTTAAACAAATAACAAGAGAACATTTAGATGAATACGAATATTCACTAAAAGAAGTTGATACAGAATTTTTTGATTTGGAAAAATCAGAAGATCCAGATATCAGATATTATGCATGTGTTGTTGACAAAAACAGAGCAGGTGCTAAACCAAAATTAGTATTTAAAATAAATCTTGCTTATAATAGCTGGGTTGAACTTGGATATCTAAGATTAAAACAAAAATAAAACATGTGAACCAGTGAAGTTGTCAAAAGGGACGCCCCTTTTTGACAACTTCATTGGTTCAACTTCTTAATAAATCTACCCAATTATAAATAATTTTTTTAGACATAGTAAACAAATTTATTTTATCAACATCGCAAGAAGCCACCAAGTTAGTAGAAGAAAGTTCATTTCCATCTAAAGAAAATACAACCTTTCCAACAACATTACCTTTTTTTATAGGAGCTTCAATATTAGGATTAATTTCAATAGATTGTGTTACCTGATTTTCCTTACCTTTTTCAATTAAAGTACCAGCAGAATTTTCTAAAACAGCATCAGTACTATTTTTAACACCTTTATTAACAGAAACAGATTGTATTACATCCCCACTGTTACCAAAACTTTTAAAAGAAAATTTGTTAAAACCATAATCTAATAGTTTTTGAGCTTCAGCAAATCTTACTTTAGTAGAAGGAGCTTTCATAATTACAGCAATTAGTGACAGACCATCACGAGTAGCACTTGCAGACAAATTATATAATGCTAGAGAAGTTGAGCCTGTTTTTAAACCAGTAATACCTCTATAAGTTTTAATTAATTTATTTGTATTTACCAATTGAGATTTTCCGCCCCTTAAGCTATCCATCCAAATAGTAGTATATTTTGTTATGTTAGGGTGTTTAGTTAAAAGTTCTCTAGACATTAAGGCAATATCATAAGCAGAAGTTACATGACCATCTTCGTCAATTCCATGACAATTTTTAAATGTTGTATCATTCATACCAAGTTTTTTTGCTTTATCATTCATCATTTGAACAAATGCCTCTTCAGAACCTGCAATATGTTCAGCCATTGCAACAACACAGTCATTTGCAGAAACAACACATATTGCTTTTAACATCTCATCAACTGTTAAAGTTTCTCTAGGATCAAGCCAGATTTGAGAACCGCCCATAGAACGAGCATTTTCTGAACATGGAACAGTATCTGTATAAGAAAGATTACCACTATCAATTTGTTCCATTATTAATAAAATACTCATAACTTTTGTAACAGAAGCAGGGCGTAGCTGCTCGTGTGCATTGTGCTCATAAAGAATTTGACCAGTGGATTGTTCTATTAGTATTGCAGCACCAGATTCTAAATTTAGAGAATTACTAGTTTCAATTTGAGAATTAGTTTCTAAAGTATTTGATGAGGTAGTATTGGATGTAATAGAAGATGTAACTGGTGATGTTTCTGCATCTGTACTCCATATGTATGAACTTGAAGTATCATATCCTAAAGAAATAGTTGAAATGCTAATTGTTAGCAATATCAAAAAGATGATTGTTTTTTTCATTTTTTACCTCCAATTTTCCATATAAATATTTTAGTGAAATTTTGATAAGTGTATATTATAAATTTTATATGAAAACACAATATTTAGTATAAATATATGTCCTATAGTTATTTTTTAGAATAAAAATAATTAATACAGTAAATAATTTGCAATATTATGTAAAATATGGTATAATATAGGTAGACTATGTAACAAAAATAATAAGTCCTCTAAATAGGGGCACACACAAGAAAAGGAGACTACAACATGAACAAAGAAAAAAAGGCAATATTTGATGCTGCGCTTGATGAGGCTAAAAAGCTTAAAATTGGTAATTACCATACTGAATTTATTGCTTATATGATATATCGGAAAGTGAGACATCCAAAAGCAAAGATGGATGTTTTAGCAGAAAAGGCAATGGATTACATGAACAAAAAAAGAAAAAGCTTAAAAATTGACAAATTCAAATCACTCGAGGCATTAGAAGAAGCACTTGATGGCTCTGCCAAAGTTCCTGAAGATATATTTAATGGAAAGCCAGTAGCAAATATAGTTGAATCATTGGCAGAAAATATAAAAAAAAATATAGACATGGATGAAGATGCAGATGCTTAAAGTAGCAAAGACAAAGAATGAAAAAATGGAGCACTGCTCCATTTTTTCTTGACTTTTGGACAAAAAAATATTAATATATAAATATAAAAAATAAAAGGATGTCGATAAAAATGTTTAATATAATAATGAGATTATTGATGATATTACTTGTTTTGTTCGGAGTAATTTTAATATATGATGCACGAATAATTACGAAAAAATTCTTTGGATTTGGAGATCAAAATGAAGGTTCATCAGGGCTAAAGATACTAGGCTTTATAATAGCAATAATAGGTGGACTAGCATTATATTTTTTATGTAAATGAAATTGACAATATTTGTAAAAAGTGTTAAAATAAAAATGTACCAACAATTATATATATATTAGCAGTAGCTAGAAAGGTTAGAAAAATGGAAAAAAACAATATGACAACCAGAGAAGTAGTTAAGGAAAAAGAGGTAAAAAGTTCTGAAAAACAGGCAGAAATGTCTGGAGCGGAATTATACACAAGACTGCATCTTGGTATTGTATAATCTTTCAGAAAAAAGGAGCGGTTTTTTTCGCTCCTTTTTCCTTTTTTAATATCTTCTTTTAATTTATTTGAAAAAGTACTAAATCAATCTAACATAGAATACTATTAGAATAAATTAAATGCGTAAAATATGCAAGATAGCATAATAAGGGGGATTATTAAAAATGGAAAAAGGACATAAAAAATTTATTATAATTGGAGGCATAATTTTAGTATTCATTATAACACTAATAATATCACAATCTTATATAAAAAATATAAAATTAAATAATGAGATAGAAAATATAATAGAAGAAAAAAATTTAACTAAAGAAAAAAATGTAATTGATAAAAACATAATAGATGAAAAAGTAAGTAAATCAACAACAGAACTTCCAATATTAACAGAAGAAGATGAACAAACTATAGAAGTTCAAGAAACCGAAGCAGAAGGTTTTGAAGAACAAGGAATTATAGCATATAATGGAGCAGAAAAAACACCAAACATTCAACTTGGAGAATATGCAGGACTAACATATTATTCTCAATTAGATAATAGGTGGCGTCATAAAATATATTCTAGTGTAGGAAATACATCACAAACAATAGGAACATCAGGATGTGGACCAGCAAGTGCTGCAATGATAGTCTCTAGTATAAAAGGAAATATAACACCAGACCAAATGGCTGATTTATATACACGATATGGGTATCGTTCACCAAACCAAGGAACGTATTGGAGTGCTTTTAAATGGACAGCAGATGTATTTAATATTGAATATAGTGAATGTTATAGATTAGATGATGCAATTAACAAATTAAAAAATAATAATTATATAATTGCAAGTTGTAATCAAGGACTATTTACATACGGAGGACATTTCATTGTTTTAGTCGGCATTGAAGGAAATTATATAAAAATATATGATTCATATTTATATAACGGAAAATATGATGTAGCTAGTAGAAGGGGAAAAGCAATTGTGAAAGGATATACTACATATGTTTCAATTCAAGACTTTAGACAATATGCAAATTATAGAAAATTCTTCTGTTTTAAAAATAATAGAACAGATACAAAAGAAAATAATACACCAATAGATATTTCAGAAATTTCTACATCTAATATGAATTATCAAGTAAAAATAACTGCTAATAGTGGATTAAATATAAGAGCAGGAGCAAGTACATCATATGCGAGGGTAGGAGGATATTCAAAAGGAGATGTTGTTACAATATTGGCAGAATCAAATGGTTTTGGAAAAACAGACAAGGGATGGATTTCTTTAAATTATACAACTAAAAATATTGGAACAAGCAATACAATAACGACTTCTGGCCAAACAAAAAGATTAGCCAGAGCTAGCATTTTGTATAGTAATTCAAATTTGACAGGATATAGATATAATTATAAGGCAAATACTACTGTGACTGTGCTTGAAAATGTTTCAGAAAATGTTGATAAGGTTAGAGTTAATGTGACAGGAAGAGTTGCATATATAAATAAAAATAATTATACGAATGTGGCAAATACAAAAGCACAAAATTCAACAACTAGAAGAACAAAAGCATGTATATTATACTCAAATTCAAATTTAAATGGTGTAAGGTATCAATACAAAACTAATACTACAGTAACGATTTTACAACATGTAAATTCATATGTAGACAAAGTTAGAGTAAATGTAACTGGTAGAATGGCTTATATTAATGTTAATAATTATAAATAAAAAAATAAATAGATGACAATCTATGAATTTTTATATTGAATAACTAGAAACGCAAAAAACGTAAGTTTTATTGACTTTTTTACTTCTATTTGCTATACTTATTTATGTAACCTATAGTTTTATATTACACAACAATTGGAGGTAAAAATATGAGTCGGTTTACTGAATTTAAATACGACGAAAAGCAATGGGAACTTAGAGTCGAAGAAAAATTGGATAAACAATATGATGATGTAGGGCATATCAAAAAGTATTATTTACGCAACTTGTCGACCAACAAAGAATACCGTGTATTAAAGTCTGTACATTGGGATGTTCTTGCTTCTGATAATACATATGCAGGTCTTGAACAAATTGATGATAATAGAATTTTACTATTCTACCAAGATGAGTTTTCTTGTAGATTAGCAGTATGGTCTGGTTGTAGTAGTGGATGTGGATCATTATCTTATGAAGTATGGGGATCATTATCTTATGAAGGCAAGCGCCTGGTTTCTTTGAATTCTGATAAAATTTGGCTTGGTAATTGGAAAGTTTACTCTATTAGGGAAAATTGCCTTATAGAAACACTTAAACCATTTCAATATTATCATACAGAAATAACCCAAAAAACAGATTCAAATGGAAATGACTTTCTGCATATCAAACTGACATTAGAATCAAAAGAAAATGATAATGAAATAGATTATCTACTATTCGTATTTGATACAGAAAAATTTATGCCGGCATTTCCGGTATACAGTTCCTTAAGGGACCGTTATATCAAATTATCGGATTCCTTTACTGTTACTGACTTGATTGAGGAAGAAGTTAAATACAAAGATCTTGTATCTTTGCATATGAAATCAATAACTGAAGAAGTTCCTCTTTTTGGTCTAGTTGATAAAACTTGAATGAACAATTTGGAAATCGAGAAAAGTGGCTACAAAAAAGTCCGACAGAAAAATGAGTGAAATTTTTTCACTCATTTTTCATTTCAAAAGTTACTTATCAAGTAGTTTCACGAAATAACATATTACTCTTACTATTGCTTTTGAAAAGAGAATAATACATTTCAAAATTATCAGCATAAATAAAAAGATGTCTTTATAGAACCATGAAATTCTATAAAAACATCTATACTGGTGCAGATGAAGGGACTCGAACCCCCACGCCGTTGGCACTGGTTCCTAAGACCAGCGCGTCTACCAGTTCCGCCACATCTGCGTATTTCTTATTGACAATATTTATAATAGCACATTTCACATTTCTTTGTCAATAGAAATTAGCAAAAAAAATTTTAAAAAACGGAAAATATTAAGAAAGTATTTAAATTAATTATATTTATCAATTTACTATTAAATTTGTTGACTTTTAAAAAAATAAAATGATATAATTAGACAAAAAACAAAAGAGGAAGGGATAAAAATGAAAAAAAATACACACAAAAAAATACTAGCAATAGCACTAATATTAATGATAGTAACTATTTTACCAAACATAGTAAAAGCAGAAAACACAACATCAACCACAACAAAAACAACAAACAATTCAAGCACAGCCACAAAATCAAATATAGCAACATTATCAGACTTTGGAATAAAACCACATGATTTTTCAGGATTTAAACCAAATACATTAAAATATTCAGTCGATGTACCAAGTGACACAGAAACAGTAGAAATATATGCTGTAAAAGGACAAAGTGGACAATTAGTAGCAGGTACAGGTATAAAAAAATTAAAAGATGGAGCAAACACTTTTGAAGTAGTAGTAACTGCTGAAGATGGAAAAACAAAGAATACATATACATTAACAATAAATAGAAAAAGTAACGAAAGCTCAGAAAATACTCAAAAAAGTGATACAAATAATTCAATACAAGAAAATATTACAGAAAGTCAGGAAAATCAAACATCAAATGAATTAATAGAAGAAAATGAACAAACAACAAATACTCAAAAACAAAATGAAGTAGAAGAACCAAAAAATATTCAAAACAATTCTCAAATAAAAGAAACAGTACAAAATAGTAATAAAAAGTCAATACTTATATTAGGTGCAGTTATAATAATTGCAGTAGTTGCAATTGTAGTAGTTATAATTAAAAGAGATAAAGAACAAGAAGAAAGGATACCTTTAATAGAAGAATTCAATAAAGAAAAAGTAGGTCCACTAGAAAACAAAGAAGAGTATAAAACAAAAAGAAAAAGACATGCAAAGGGAAAAAGATTTAAATAAGATGTAAATTAGGGAATAAAAAATTCCCTAAAATTTTCTTAAAAAAAGCAAATTTATGTTTGACATTTTTTTGTTTGTATGATATTATGTACAAAAATGAGAATGGAGTGATTAATATGCCAAGAAAAAGACCAGAATTAAATGTAAGAGAAAAAGCTATATTAAGATATATTGAAAAACAAATTATGAATGTAGGATACCCACCATCAGTAAGAGAAATAGGAAAAGCCGTTGGATTAAGCTCAACAGCTACAGTACACGGATATTTAGCAAGACTAGAAGACAAAGGATATATTAAAAAACAAGACAAAAAAGGAAGAACATTAAGACTATTAAAAGGAACAGACGGAGAATCAAAAAAGACATCTTCAAAAGATTTTTACACACAAAAAGAATTAGTAGAAGTACCTGTAGTAGGAAAAATAACAGCAGGTATGCCTATTTTAGCTGTTGAAAATGTTACAGACACATTTCCAATTCCAATCGACTTTGTTGGTAATTCTGACTGTTTCATGCTTACAGTTAGAGGTGAAAGCATGATAGAAGCAGGAATTCTAGATGGCGATTACATATTAGTAAGAAAACAAAACAATGCAAATAATGGAGAAATTGTTGTTGCATTAATAGAAGATGAAGCAACAGTAAAAACATTTTACAAAGAAACAGATCACATAAGATTACAACCTGAAAATAGTACAATGGACCCAATAATAGTTCCAAACTGTGAAATCCTAGGAAAAGTATGTGGCGTGTTTAGAAAAATGTAACAAAATAAAATAGGGAGAAAAAATGATAAAAAGAGTTATATTTGATATTGATAATACATTAATGCCATGGAAAAAAGAGTATGATAATGAAATAGGTATAGTTTTAAAAGAACTAGGTATAGAATATACAGAAGAAGAAAATAAAAAAATAAGAAAAGCTTTAATAGAATATGAAAATAATTATTACACATTTAATACAAAATTAATGATTGATTTCATTAATAAATATACAAAGAAAAATTATCCAGAAGAACTTATTGAAATGCTAATTAATAGGTGGTCAAAATGTGCACCAGAAAAATTACCAGAGTCAACCATAAATGTATTAGAATATACTAAAAGCAAATACGAAGTTGTTGTTTTAACAGATTGGTATAAAGATCAACAAGTAAAAAGATTAGAAAAAGCAAAAATTTTAAAATATTTTCAAGAAGTATATGGTGCAGAAAATACAAAAAGAAAACCATTTAAAGAAGCATTTCTGCAAGCAATTGGAGAAAATAAACCTGAAGAATGTATAGTTATAGGAGATGACTTTCAAAGAGATATAGAAGGATCACTAAAAGCAGGGCTACAAGCTATTTATTATAACCCTAACAACACAGAACAAAGCAAAAAAATATCTTTTTATAATCTTAAGAATAATGAAGAAACAAAGCAAATTAAATATTATACTATTTCAGAATTAAAAGAAATTATGAATATTTTATAAAAGTTCACAAAAAATTCACAGAAAGTTTGCAATAAAAATATTGACAAATGACACAGTGTCACTTATAATATATGACACAGTGTCATTTTTGGCTTTGAACAGAAAATTTGTAAAAAGCCTTAATAAAAAATTAAAATTGTATTTAACCAGAATATAAAGAATGTAAAAAGGTGGTGATAATATGCCAAAAGAAACATTTTTAAAATTACCAGAAGAAAAGAAACACAAAATAATAAAAGCAGCAAAAAAAGAATTTGAAAGAGTACCATTTGAACAAACCTCTATAAAAAACATAGTAGAAGATGCAGAAATTGCAAGAGGAAGCTTCTATCAATATTTTGAAAGCAAGGAAGACTTATTGCGGATATATTTTAAATGCACATTTTAAAGAAATGAATGCACAAATGCAAGAAAATATAATAAAATTCAAAGGAGATATATTCAAAATATTTATATCAATGTACGATTGTGTAGACAATAATTTAATAAAAGACGAAGATATGAAGTTTTATAGAAGTATATTTGAAAATTTAAAAACAAGCGAAGATAGTAAAATTTTTAAAAAATTTGTGGATGAAAGACCAAAAAAAATAAAAGACTTTTACGAATACATAGATACTTCAAAGTTAAAGGTAAACTCAAAAGAAGAATTTGAAATAGTAGAGAAGATTCTATTTACAGTAACAACTAAGGCTATTGTAATGCGATTTAAATATGCTTCAAAAGAAGAGGCTAGGAAAAATTATTTAAAGCAAATTGAATATTTAAAATATGGAATGTGCCGAACAGAAACTTAAATTTAGCATCCAAAATTTTGAATGACGATGAACAAAAAGAAGTATAGTGAAGGGAGAAAAGAATGTTTAAAGTATTAAAAAATTTAAAAGAATCATGGATATCAGTAATTGCAATTGTTTTATTATTAATAGTTCAAGCAGCAGGTGATTTAACATTACCAGATTACACATCAAAAATAGTAAATGTAGGTATCCAAAATGGTGGAATAGAAAATGTAGCACCAGAAGTTATAAGAAAATCAGAAATGGAAAATTTATTAATTTTTACTGATGATGACGATAAAATTTTATCATCATATGAAGAAATATCAAAAGAAAATTTAGAAAATTCTGAGTATGAAAAATTAGTAAAAAAATATCCAGCATTAGAAAATGAAGTTTTATATAAAATTAAAAAATTAAGTAGTAGTGAACAAGAAGATTTAGATTCATTAATGGCAAAACCACTAATGATGTTAAGTACACTAGAAAATGAAGAAACATCAGAACAAATGAAACAACAAATGTTAGAGCAAATGTCAGCAAGTGCACAAACTCAAGTGAATGCTCAAATGTCAGAACAACAAAAAGCAATGCAAGCTCAAATGTTAGAACAACAAAAATCAGCAATGCAAAATATGAGTTTAATGGAAATAATTAAACAAATGCCAAAAGAGCAATTAGACAAAATGCTAGAGACAGTAAATCAAAAGCTAGACGACATGCAAGAAAGTATATTAGAGCAAGCAGCAATACAAGAAGTAAAAAATGAATATAAAGCAATAGGAATAGATACAGATAGTTTACAAAATAAATACATAATAATTGCAGGACTAAAAATGTTAGGAATATCATTAGCAATTATGGTATCTGCAATATCAATTATGTGTTTATCTGCAAGAGTTGCAGCAAGACTTGCAAAAACACTTAGAGAAAAAGTATTCAAAAAAGTATTAAACTTTTCAAACAAGGAATTTTCTGAATACAGCACAGCATCATTAATAACACGTTCAACAAATGATATTCAACAAATACAAGGTTTAATTGCAATTTTATTTAGAGTTGTAGTATATGCACCAATCATTGGTATTGGAGGATTTTTAAGAGTATTAAATCAAAGTGATAACTCAATGGCATGGATAATAGGAGTAGCAATTTTAGCAATATTATTTGTAGTAGCAACACTATTTATTATAGCAATGCCAAGATTTAAAAAATTACAACAATTAATAGATAAATTAAACTTGGTTGCAAGAGAAATATTAACAGGTTTACCAGTAATAAGAGCATTTAATACAGAGAAAAAAGAAGAAAAAAGATTTGATAAAGCAAATATAGATTTAACAAAAACTAACCTTTTTGTTAATAGAGCAATGAGCTTTATGATGCCAATATTAATGCTAATAATGAATGGTATTTCATTATTGATTGTATGGGTTGGAGCACATGGAATAGATAATGGAACAATGCAAGTTGGTAATATGATGGCATTTATTCAATACACAATGCAAATTGTAATGAGCTTCTTAATGATATCAATGGTATCAATAATGCTACCAAGGGCATCTGTATCAGCTAACCGTATAAATGAAATAATAGAAACAGATGAAGCTATAAAAGATAGCGAAGAACCTAAAAAATTAAATCCAAGCAAAAAAGGATTTGTTGAATTTAAAAACGTATCATTTAGATATCCAGACAGTGATGAAGAGGTCTTAAGTGATATATCATTTACAGCAGAACCTGGAAAAACAACAGCAATAATTGGAAGTACAGGAAGTGGAAAATCAACAATAGTTAATTTAATACCTAGATTTTATGATGTAACATCAGGAAATCTTTTAATAGATGGTGTTGACATTAAAGATATAGCAAATAAAGATTTAAGAAAAATTATAGGTTTTGTTCCACAAAAAGGAATATTATTCTCTGGAACAATAGAATCAAATATAAAATATGGAAATCCAAATATGTCAGATGAGCAAATGATAGAAGCTGCACAAATAGCACAAGCAACAGAATTTATTGAATCAAAACCAGAAAAATATCAAGAGCCAATCGCACAAGGTGGAAGCAATGTATCTGGAGGTCAAAAACAAAGACTATCAATAGCAAGAGCCATTGCAATTGACCCAGAAATATTAGTATTTGACGATAGCTTCTCTGCACTTGATTTCAAAACAGATAGTATCTTAAGAGCAGAACTTGCTAAAAAGACAAAAGACAAAACAGTAATTATAGTAGCACAAAGAATTAATACAATATTAAATGCAGACCAAATTATAGTATTAGAAGATGGAAAAGTTGTAGGTAAGGGAACACATGAAGAGTTACTTGAAAATAACGAAATATATAAACAAATAGCACTATCACAACTTTCTGCAGAGGAACTAAATATACAAGAATCAAATTCAAAAGAAAAAGAATTGGAAGGAGGTAAAGAACATGAGTAATAATGAAACAACAAATAAACCTCCAAGAATGAGAGGACATGGACCAATGGGTGGACCTGGAGGTCGTGGACCAGTAGAAAAAGCAAAAGATGTAAAAGGAACAACAAAAAAACTAGGTCAAAGACTATCAAGTTACAAAATAGCAATAATAATTGTAATGATATTTGCAATAGGAAGTACAATATTTAGTATTGTAGGACCAAAAATTCTAGGAAATGCAACAACAGAAATATATACAGGACTAATGAACAAAATCAACCGAACAGGTGGAATCGACTTTGCAAAAATTGGTAAAATAATATTATTTGCATTAGGACTATATGGTGTAAGTGCATTATTCTCAATGATACAAAGTTATATCATGGCAGGAGTTGCACAAAAGGTAACTTATAAAATCAGAAATGAATTAACAGAAAAAATAAACAAATTACCAATGAAATATTTTGATAAAAGAACAAATGGAGAAGTGTTATCAATAATAACAAATGATGTAGATACATTAAGTACAGGACTAAATCAAAGTATAACACAAATTATAACATCAATATTTACAATTATAGGAATATTAGTAATGATGATTTCGATAAGCTGGGAAATGACAATAGTAAGTTTATTAATATTACCAATATCAGGTGTAATACTTAAAAAAGTAATAGGAAAATCACAAAAATACTTTGTAAAACAACAAGAATATCTAGGTCACGTAAACGGTCAAGTTGAAGAAGTATATGGTGGACACAATATAGTTAAAGTTTTTGGAAGAGAAGAACAAGCAATAAAAGAATTTGAAAAAGAAAACGAAGAATTATACAAATCAGGATGGCGTTCACAATTTTTATCAGGTTTAATGCATCCATTAATGAACTTTGTTGGGAATGTAGGATATGTTGCAGTTGCAATTTTAGGTGGATATTTTGCAGTAAAAGGTAGAATCACAGTAGGTAATATTCAAAGTTTTATACAATATAATAAACAATTTACACAGCCAATAGGCCAAGTTGCACAAATATCAAGTACAATACAATCAATGATAGCAGCTGCTGAAAGAATATTTGAATTTTTGGGAGAGCCAGAAGAAGTAGAAGATGTAAAAAATCCAGTATCAACAGAAGGATTAAAAGGAAACATAGAATTTAAAAATGTCCATTTTGGGTATGATCCAGAAAAAATAATAATAAATGACTTTAATGCCAAAGTTAAAGATGGCCAAAAAATAGCTATTGTTGGACCAACAGGAGCTGGAAAAACAACAATGGTAAAATTATTAATGAGATTTTATGATGTAAATAGTGGAGAAATCTTATTAGATGGACATAACATCAAAGATTTTAAACGTGGAGAACTTAGAAAAATGTTTGGAATGGTCCTTCAAGATACATGGCTATTTGGAGGAACTATAAAGGAAAATATTAAATATAGTAAACCAGAGGCAACAGATTCAGATGTAATAAAAGCTGCAAAAGCAGCACACATACATCATTATATAAAAACACTATCAAAAGGATATGACGCAAAAATTAACGAAGAATCAACAAACATATCAGCAGGTCAAAAACAATTACTAACAATTGCAAGAGTTATACTTGCAGACCCTAAAATATTAATTTTAGACGAAGCAACAAGTTCAATAGATACAAGAACAGAACAGCAAATTCAAGCAGCCATGGATAATCTAATGGAGGGAAGAACAAGCTTTATAATAGCTCATAGATTATCTACAATAAAAAATGCAGATTTAATTTTAGTTATGGATCATGGAGACATAGTAGAACAAGGAACACACGAAGAACTACTTGCCAAAGGTGAAAGCGGATTCTATTATAAATTATATAACTCTCAATTTGAAGATGTCCAATAGGGACGGTTCTTTTTGGACACATATTAATTTGATAATTAATAAATAAAATAGCTACAGTTTAATAAGTTTTATATGCTTATCAAACCGTGGCTATTTAATTTTTTATTGAATTATTCATCATATTCGTAGCTTGAACACATTGATTCATCAGGCTTTTGAGTATCACAATCTTCAATAGGTGACACTTGAATTTCAGCTAATTCACAACCATTTTCTAAGTTGTTATATTTACAACTTGTTACACTACAACATATTTTTTGATTTTTATCCATACCAAGACCTCCAATAAAAATAGAATGAATTTAATTATGCAATTATTTTAAAATTTTATAATTATAATTTTAAATATTAAAAACAATTTTCAAATTCTATATTAGTATGTATAAAAAATAAAAAAATATACAAAATCAAAATATTTCAGTATGTGACTTTTTATTGTATTTCTTGCAATATTTTTTTGTTTATGATAATATAAACAAAATCAAGAGATATAGAAAAATATTAAGAGGCAGAATAATGAAAATAGAATATAAAAATATAAATGAAGCATTAAATTTTTATGATATAATTGAGAAAAAATATAAAGAAAAATGCTACCAATGTATAGAAAAAATAAACGAAAGTACTTAAATTTCAAGAAAATTCAATAAAATATATGAAAATTTATTTAAAAAATTAGGAGAGTAAAAATGAGTGATAATGAATTAGAAAAAATATATAATGAATGTATTGAATATAGTAATAAAATAAAAAATCCAATATTAAGGGAAGTAGTACAAAAAATATATAATGATAATAAAGAAAAATTAATAAATAAACCTGCAACACCAGGTTCTCATCATTACTTTAAAGGGGGATTATTATATCATTTATATAGTGTTACCAAAAATTCTGTTGCAATATGTAAGTTATATCCAAAATTAGAAGTTGATATTGATTTAGTTTTATTTGGAGCGTTAACACATGATATAGGGAAAATAAATGATTTTAATGACTTTATAGAAGATGAAAATTATAATCCTGAAACTGGTAACAGTTTTGCTTTATTAGGCCATTCATATGAAGGAACTCATATAGTAGAAAATTATTTATCAAATTATAAAATGGATGAACAATTTAAAAATCAGGTACTTCATATGATAGGTAGTCATATGAACGAATATAGTGAATGGGGAGCGCTAGTTTTACCTAAAATGTTAGAGGTAATAATAATAAATTATGCAGATAGTATGGATTCGTATTTTGAACCTGCACATAATATTATTAAAAATGCCAATCCAGGAGAATTATATAAAGTTGGAAATGCACCAAGACCTTATTACAAATCATTAAATGTTTATTACAATAAATTGGAGGACAAACGATGAAATTAACAAGTGATAAAGCATTAAAAATGCTAGAAGAAACACGAAAAGATTTTGAAAATCAAGGATGGAAAGACCATTCAATATGTGTTGGCAAATCAGCAGGTAAAATAGCTGAAGCATTAAATAAAAAAGAATGAATTTAGATGTTATACCATAAGGAAACATATAAATTAAAAGAATATTTTAATAATTTGCTGGGCTATAATTTATATGATTTATTTCCAAAAATAAAAGAAAATTTATAGGAGAAAAAAATGGAAAAATATTTTAGTAATAAAGATTATAGAATGTTATACTACGACAGTTTTTTTAAAACATTTGCAAATAGTATATATGCAGTATTTACGCCAGTTATTTTATATAAAGCAGGTGTAAGTATAACAATGATAATATTTATATTTATGGTACAATTCCTTGTTATGGGAATATTTTCACCACTTGCAGCAACACTATCAAAAACAATAGGAGCAGCAAATACAAAATTTTTAAGTTACATATTAAAGAGCATAAGTCTATTGCTTGTGCTAATAGTTGATACAAATATATATTACTATTTGGCAATTTCTATTATCCAAGGTTTAAGTGGAGCAGCAAATAATCCATTAAACACATATATTCCAAGTAAAATTGTTAATGAAAAGTTTAGAGGTAGATTTAATAGTTGCTCATATATTTTAAGATGCTTTTCTAGCATTGTAGGATATGCATTTGCAGGAACATTTTTAATAAAAAATAACAATTTGATTATAGTATTAACAGTACTTATATCTTATTTTATTGCATATGTTGCACTATTACAAATAGATAGAAATAAACTACAATATGAAGTTGTTAGCCCATTTAAAGAAAGTTATAAATATCTATTTAAAAAAGGCGAAAATGAAAAATTAAAATTAGTAAGTGGTTTAAGAAGTTTTATAATAATAGAAAGATTAATAGCTGTTCCTTTATATTTATATATATCTTTAAATAATTTAAAAACTTTCACATCGCTTTATATAATTTCTACAATAATAGAATTATTAAGTTTATTTATAACAGGTGAAAAATTAGACAAAAACCATGAAAAAACATTTAATATTATATCAACAATAAGAGAAATTACAACAACCATATTCTTATTTGCTAAGAATATGTATATATTAATGATAAATCAATCAATGTATAAATTAATTGATGATGTATATGATTCTTCATATTGTGCGCTGCAACAGAGTAAAGTTGAAAATGACAATAAAGATACAATGCTGCTTTCTATTGTACATGAAATGAGTTTGTGTTTTTGGGAATTTGTTGTTTTATTTGTGTTTATGATAATTAGCGTAGTAAATGCAGATGCAACATTTAAAGTTATGTTTTTATGTTCATTATGGGTAGTTTTTTTTAATGCTATATTAATTAAAAAATGGAATAAATAAAATTATAGTAATAGAACCTTGTACAAAATCAGAAATATTGTATAATTATATTAATAATTTAAAAAATAAAAAAATTAAAATTTATTATTTATAGCAACTATGAGATATTGTAAATAAGAAAAACTGGAATGAAATATATATTACATAAAAGAAACTTTAAACTAAGTACAAAAAATCCTATTGCAATGAAAATATCCCTCTGTTATACAGGGGGATATTTAATTAACAATTTTCTGAATCAGTATTAGAAGAATGTTCACAAATTTCAGGAGGTTCTTTAAAACTCAAATACCAATTAATTCCATTTTGATTTTCTTTAATATAGTTTTGTCTCTCTTGAAGTTCTTCAAAAGTTTTGGGAGCAGAAACAATAACAGGTTGCCCAGGCATCCAATTAGCAGCAGTAGAGCCTTTACTACAATCAGCCATTTGTAAAGCCTGAATAGTCCTTATAATTTCAGGAATAAATCTACCAACATTCAAAGGATAAACAAAAATAGTTCTAACAATTCCCTTATCATCAATAATAAAAACATTTCTAACAGTTTCTGTTGTACTTACATCATTTGAAATCATACCATATTTTCTGGCAATTTGACCGTTTCTATCTGAAACAATAGGAAATGGAAGTTGTATGCCAGTTCTACAATAAATGTCATACATCCAAGCTAAGTGAGATGGATTGCTATCAATACTTAATCCTAAAAGTTCAGTATTCATTTGCTGAAAATATGTATAAGCTCTAGAAAATGCTATCATTTCTGTAGTACATACAGGTGTAAAATCTCCAGGATGACTAAAAAATACTAACCATTTGCCTTTATAATCATTTAAATTTCTGGGACCAAAAGTTGTAGTTGCTTCAAAGTCTGGTGCTTTTTGTCCTATTTTAACATTTCCGTTCATCATTAATTCATAGTCCATAAAAAATAAACTCCTTTCATTTTTTATATATTATTATAAAAAACAAAAAAGAGTGAGAAATTTTTATATAATTAAATAAGAAATTATTGAAATTTCGAAACAAATAAAAAAATGATATATAAAAAATATAAAACTTTGCAACATATAGTAATATTTTCATAAAATAAAAAGACACTTTTGTAAAAAATATTACACAAACTGACAAAAAAATTGTATAATATAAACCCTAAAAAAGAAACAGTAAAATTCATAAAAATAAAAAGGGAGATGTTACTAAAAATGAGAAGCTTAGAAACTAAAAGATATATACTAAGAATACCAGGAGTAGAAGATGCAGAAGAAATTTATGAAAGATGGGGAACAGACAAAGAAAATATGGCACAATATAAGGAACATAGTATGTATAAAAATGTAATTGAAGCAAAAGCAATAATCAGTGCAGCAATACGAGAAAAAGAAGACGGAGTTATATATTGGATAATAGAAAACAAGAAAAATAACAATATAGTTGGATATATAAATCTACCAGCAGGTGTAATAAAAGACAAAAAAAGAGAAATAGCATTTTATTTTTTAAAAGGATATAGAACAGAGGGAACGCCTGAAGAAGTACTAAAAGGTGTAATTGATTATATTTTTACAAAAGAAGAATACGAAACAATAATTACAAAATTTTATGCAGCAAATGAGCAAGACACAGAAGTACTTAATGATGTACTAACAAAAGTTGGAATGACAAGAGAAGGTATTTTAAGAAATAGATTGATTAATGACGAAGGAAGAAAAATAGATAAGCATATATATTCTATTTTAAAAGAAGAATGGATAATAAATAAAACTAACAATAAAAATAATAAAGTATATGTGAAATAAAAAACTTATAAAATCTCTTGACATATTAATATTTTAGAAATAAAATAGCATTGAAAAATAAAATGTTAATAAAAAAGAAAAAAATGTTAACAATAAAAATGTTAGGAGGAATTAATATGGCATTAGTAACAACAAAAGAAATGTTTGAAAAATCAATGAAAGAAGGATATGCAATAGGAGCATTTAATGTAAACAACATGGAAATAATACAAGGAATTGTAGATGCAGCAGCAGAAGCAAATTCACCTGTAATATTACAAGTATCATCAAGTGCAATAAAATATGCAAGAATAAATTATTTAATGAAAATGGTACAAGCAGCAGTAGAAGAGCATCCAAATATACCAATAGCAATACATCTAGACCATGGACCAGACTTTGAAACAGCAAAAATGTGTATAGACAATGGTTTCACATCAGTAATGATAGACGGTTCAAAATATGACTTTGAAGAAAACGTTGCATTAACAAAAAAAGTAGTAGACTATGCACATGCACATGGAGTTCCAGTAGAAGCTGAACTTGGAAAATTAGCAGGAATAGAAGACGATGTAAATGTAGCAGCAAATGATGCAATGTACACAGATCCAGCACAAGCAGAAGAATTTGTAAAAAGAACAGGATGCGATTCATTAGCAATAGCAATTGGTACAAGCCATGGAGCATACAAGTTTAAAGGTGAAGCAAAATTAAGATTTGATATTTTAAAAGAAGTAAAGGAAAGAATACCAAATACACCTATAGTATTACATGGGGCATCAACAGTAATACCTGAATTAGTAAATATGTGTAATGAATTTGGTGGAAATATACCAGGAGCAAAAGGTGTTCCAGATGAAATATTACATGAAGCAAGTATTTCTGGTGTTTCAAAAATAAATGTTGATACAGATTTAAGACTTGCAATGACAGCAGGAATCAGAAAAACATTTGTAGAAAATCCAAATGTTTTTGATCCTAGAAAATATTTAGGAGAAGCAAGAGAATTAATAAAAGAAACAGTAAAACACAAAATAGTTGATGTTTTTGGTTCAGCAAATAAAGCATAAAAAAAGGGATTACGGAGCCACCACTCCGAATCCCTTTTTGCTATCAAAAAAGATTATTATATATTAATATTAAAGAAAAAGTCCTAATCCATAATCTCGGTTTTTTTATGGAGTAACATTTATTGTTTTATTATTAGTATATATAACCATTCCAGGCTTAGAACCAGAAGGCTTTTTAACAAACTTAACTTCGCAATAATCAACAGGTACATTAGAAGAATTACGAGCCTTACTATGTTTCGCAGCAATTTCAGCAACCTTAACTAAGATATCATTACTAGGATAAGGCAAACTATTATCAATCTTTAAAATAGTATGACTTCCATGAAAATCTTTGGTATGGAACCAGATATCATTTTTATTTGCAAATTTTAAAGTTAAATAATCATTTTCTTTATTATTTCTACCAACAAAAACAGTATATCCATCAATAGTATATTTTATAGGATTAAATGAAACTGTTTTATTTTTAGTTAATTTAGATTTTTTCACTTTAGAAATTTTCTTATTTAATTTAGAAGAAGTCTTGTCTTTGAATATTTCATTTTCAGAAATTTCTTCATAAATAGCTGCAACTTCTTCAATAGTTGAGCAATTTTCCAATTCATAGACAACGCTTTCAATATAATCAAGTTCTTTTAATGTATCGGCTTTTTGCTCAGATACAATTACTAATGCATTTTTTAGCTTTGAATATTTTTTAAAAAATCGTTTTGCATTTATACTAGGCAAAAAACGTTTATCGAGATTTATTGTAATTTTAGCATTATTATCATTATAATTTTCTAATTCAACTTTATCAACATTTTTATTGGGAATTCTATATAAATTAGAAGTTATAAGTTCACCATAAAGCCTATATTTGTCCATATCTTCACATTCTTTTAACTTTTCATCAATGTTATAAAGTCTTTTTTTATATTTTTTCAAGGCATCTAAAATAAGTTTTAAAAGGGTATTTCTATAATTTTTAAATTGTTCATTAGTTTCCTTATTAAAGTAAAAGTCATCAATAAAGAAATTTAATTTAAAAGGTTGGTTCGATATATTTTCTGAAACTAAAAAATAATCTTTAACTATTCCATCAGCATTTTTAATAGTTTCAAATGATAAGTTATCAGTTCCAATATTAGAAATAATTTTATTTGTATAATCAAATATCTTTTTTAAACTATCATCAGTTATATCAATAATATTTAACTTTTTAATTATATCATTAATAAAGTTTTTAGATATTCCATTAAAAGTATTAGCAATTTTTGAAGGAAGTTCATCAACCCAAATAGAATCTTTAGAAGATGCAATTAAATGCTGCTTAAAATCCTCAAAGTCCTTTAATTCAAGAAAACTTAATTTATCAGATGTTGGAAAAGAATATTTCGTATGTGGTAATATATCTCTAAAGTTTTCATCAATTTCTTTTATATGTCTCAAACTATCTATAATTATATTTGAATCATCTAATAAGATTATATTACTATGTTTTCCCATTAATTCAATAACTAATTTTTTAGAAATAATATCGTCTAAGTCATCAAAACCTTCAAATTCAAGAATAATAAGTCTTTCTAAATCAAATGTTATTATATTTTTTAATTTTAATCCAATCAAATTTTTACGTAGTAACATACAAAAATTAGGAGCAACTTGAGGATTAGATTTTTGGTGTGTTGTTAAATTAATTCTACAATATTGTGAATCTATACATATATTTAAAGCATAGTTTATACCATTTTGATACATTCCTAAAACTATGGTGTTTTTATTTGGTTCAAATACTTTGTCAATTCTTGCGCCTGCAAGCTGTGATAATTCTGATGTTATTGCCTTTGTAACAATACCGTCAAATGCCATTTTTCATCATCCTTTTCTTTTATTTTTATGTATAACTCTTTTAATTAAGAGATTGCATTTATCATTTTATAGAATATCATAAATTAACATAAAAAACAAGTTGCGTAATAATATTTTTCCATGTTGATAATTGCTACACAAATAATAATTTTATTGGCTGTGAACTGTAACAAACTATTAAAGAAAACAATATATTTTATCAATGAATTCCTTGCAATTTCAAAAGCATTATAGTAAAATAGGAATATATTAAATAAAGGGGAGAACACATGAAAAAGAAAGTACTAATTTCAATGATTTTAATGTCAGTATTAATAATACTAGGAACAGTAAAATCAAATGCAGGAAGTCTATATTTAAATGACTTAGACTTTAATGCACAAATTAAAAATGATGGAAGTATGGATGTAGTAGAAAACTGGAACATAAAGGTACAAAATACAAATACATTGTACAAATCATTCAAAACAGATAAAAATAAATTTTCAGGAATAACAGATGTGACAGTAAAAGAAATAACAGATGAACAAGAAACGGATTTTATAAAATCAGACAATTGGGCATATCATGTACAAAAAGGATATTACTATGGAACTAAAAATGAAGATGGAGACTTTGAAATAGGCTGGGGTGTTGGACTAGATACTTCAACTGCATACAAAAAATATCAAATTTCATATACTGTAAAAGATGCAATAACAAAATATAATGATTTTGCAGAGCTATATTGGCAATTTGTTGGAGAAGATTTTGAAATAAATGCAAAAAAAATAACAGGAACAATATATTTGCCATCAAATGTTTCAAACAAAGAAGAAATTAAAGTTTGGGGACATACAAAAGGGCTAAATGGAACAATCTATGCAACAGATACAAATAAAATAGAATTTCAAATAAAAAATTTTAAAAATGGAACATATGTAGAAGCAAGAACATTATTCCCAACAAGTCTAATAAATACATCTGGAAGAACTAAAAATGTCAACATTTTAGACAAAGCTGTAAAAGAAGAAACTAAATGGGCAGATAAAGCAAACAAAGAAAGATGGATGGCAGAAAATAGTGATAAGATATTTATGTGTGTTTTTGGATTAATATTGGTAATAATTACACTAATAATAGTATATTTTGAAATTAAAAAAATTAAAAAATACAAAAATAGACTTAAAGAATTAGAAATTGAAGGAAAATTTAAGCCAACAACTGAATATGAATATTTTAGAGAAATTCCTGATGAAAATACAACACCAGGAGAAGTAATAAAAATATTAAATCCGAAAATGTCAGAGTTTACAGCATCTGTATTTGGAAAAATTTTCTCATCAACTATATTAGATTTATCACTAAAAAAATATTTAGAAATAAAAATAGAAAAAAATGAGAAAAATAAAGAAGTCACAAATATATATGTTTTAAAACAAGTCGGAGATGGATTAAAAGCAGATGAAGAAAAAATTATGACTTTAATAAAAAATGCAGCAGGTGAAAAAAAGGTAATAACTTTAAAAGATTTACAAAAATATATTAAAAATCATCCTTCTAAAGTAGAAAGTTTGTTATCATCAACATTTAGAGCAGTTACCCAACAACTTGACAATGATAAAATATTAAATAATGATATATACAAAGAATACAAAAACTTAGAAACAGCAAAATCAGGATACATATTACTAGCAATGTTTTTATTATTCTGGTCAACTTGTATAATACCTATCATACCAATGATTTTAGCTATAGTAAATGTAGTGCTATGTGGAAAAATAATGAAAAAATTAAATATACTAACTCAAAAAGGAATTGATAGACAAAATGAATGGAAAGGCTTAAAAACTTTTATGGAAGAATTCTCTATGTTAGATAAAAGAGAAGTTCCAGAATTAGTTATATGGGAAAAATATTTAGTATATGCAACAGTAATGGGCGTAGCAGATAAAGTCATAAAACAATTAAAAATTGTTTATCCAGATTTTGATAAAATGTCAGACGGATTAACAACATATACGTATATGAATTTAATGTTACATACGGATTTTAGTAATAGTTTTTCAAATGCAATAAGTTCTTCTATACAATCAGCAAGAGCAACATATTCTTCAACATATTCATCAGGTTCTGGTGGAGGAGGTGGATTCTCTGGTGGTGGAGGATTTGGCCGGAGGCCGGAGGCGGCGGTGGCCGGAAGATAAATTATTAAAATAACAATGTGCGAATGAAGGGAGAGAAAAATGGCAAAACCAATAGTAGCAATAATAGGAAAACCAAATGTAGGAAAATCAACATTTTTTAACTATTTGGCAGGAAGCAGAATATCAATAGTGCAAGACACACCAGGAGTAACAAGAGACAGAATATATGCAGAAACAAACTGGCGTGGAAGAAAGTTTACACTAGTAGATACAGGTGGTATCGAACCAGATTCAGAAGATATCATCTTATCTCAAATGAGAGAACAAGCAAACTTAGCAATATCAATGGCAGATGTAATTATATTTTTAACAGATATAAGACAAGGGGTAACAGCAGCAGATAGAGAAATTGCATTAATGCTTAAAAAATCAGGAAAACCAATAGTTTTAGTTTGCAACAAAGCAGACAACTATGAAAAAGACAGACAAGAAGCATATGAATTTTATAATTTAGGAATCGGTGATCCATATCCAATATCAGCATCAAATGCACTAGGTATAGGAGATGTATTAGACGCAATATATGAACATTTTCCAGAAAAAGATGAATCAGAAGATGACGATGAAACTATAAAAGTTGCTGTAATAGGAAAGCCAAATGTAGGAAAATCTTCTTTAATAAATAAAATATTAGGAGAAAAAAGAACAATAGTAAGCAATATAGCAGGAACAACTAGAGATGCAATAGATTCACCATTTGAAAATGAACATGGAAAATATGTCTTAATCGATACAGCTGGTATCAGAAAAAAAGCTAAAGTAAATGAACAAATAGAAAAATACAGTGTTCAAAGAAGCTTGCTTGCAGTAGAAAGAGCAGATGTATGCTTAATGATGATTGACGCAAATGATGGTGTAACAGACCAAGATGCTAAAATTGCAGGTGAAGCTCATGAAGCAGGAAAAGGTGTAATTATAGTTGTAAACAAATGGGATGAATATGAAAAAACAACAGGAACTTTGGAAAAATATAAAAAAGAAGTTTATGAAAAATTATCTTATTTATCATATGCACCAATGATTTTTATATCAGCAAAAACTGGACAAAGAGTAGACAAATTATTTGATATGATAAACAATGTAGCAAAACAAAATGCACTAAGAGTATCAACATCAGTATTAAATCAAGTAATAAATGAAGCAATAGCAATTGTTCAACCACCAACAGATAAAGGAAGAAGACTAAAAATTTATTATGGAACACAGGCTTCTACAAAGCCACCAACATTTGTAATTTTTGTAAATAATAAAGAATTATTCCATTTTTCTTATCAAAGATATTTGGTAAATCAAATTAGAAAAGAGTTTGGATTGGAAGGAACGCCAGTTAGAATTATTGTCAGAGAAAAGAGTGAAAAAGAATAAAAGTTGGAAAAGAATTAAATTTGACGCAGATAAAATTGTAATTATTTTCTAACGAAAAGGAGGTAAAAAAAATGGCAGCATACATTATAGTAGCAATCATAGCATACCTAATAGGTAGCGTAAATTTTTCAATACTAATAAGTAAAAAAATGGCAGGATTTGATGTAAGAGAAAAAGGAAGTGGAAATGCAGGAACAACTAATATGTTACGTTCAGTTGGAAAAAAAGCAGCTGCAATCACTTTAATATGTGATATTTTAAAAGGAGTTGTTTCTATTGGAATTGCAATAATTGTAGGAAATATTGTAAAAAACTTAGATAGAGAATTGCTTTTACAAATAGCAGGAATTGCAGTAGTTATAGGACATACATTCCCAATATTCTTTGGTTTCAAAGGCGGAAAAGGTGTTGCAACATCACTTGGAGTATTACTTATGAGCAATTGGCAAATAGGATTAATTTGCTTAGTATTTGCACTTGTATTAATGGCATTAACTAGAATGGTATCATTAGGTTCATGTGGAGCAGCAGTACTATTCCCAGTTTTAACATTATTCATAAATCAACATTACACAGTTTTAACAGAAGGAAAAAGTGGTAGAGTTTATTTTGTATATAGTGTAATATTAGCTATAATTGTTTTATATAATCATAGAAGTAATATAAAAAGAATTTTAAACGGAACTGAAAATAAATTAGGAAAGTAATATGCCGGGACCAAACAAAGGAGGAAAAATATGAATATTGCAATAATAGGAAGTGGAAGCTGGGGAGTTGCATTAGCAGTTCATTTAGCAAGCTTAGGACATAACATAAAAATATGGTCTTTTATGGAAGAAGAAAGAGACCTTATAAACAATGAAAGAAAATGTAAATTCTTACCAGGATTGAATTTGTCAGAGAATATACAATGCTCAACAAATTTTGAAGAAGTTATAAAAGATAGTAAATTTATTTTACATGTAACACCTTCAAAGTTTACAAGAAATATTTTTAAACAATACAAACAATATGTAGGAAACAAACCAATTATTATATGTTCAAAAGGATTTGAAAAAGAGACACTTGAAACATTAGATGAAGTAATTTTAGAAGAAATGCCAGAAGCAAAAGTAGGTGTTTTATCAGGACCAAGTCATGCAGAAGAGGTATCTATTGCAATACCAACAGCATTAGTAATTGCTTCTAAACATCAAAATATATTAAAAACTATACAAGATGCTTTTATGTCAGAAAAAATGAGAATATATACATCAAATGATGTTAAAGGTGTCGAACTAGGTGGAGCATTAAAAAACATAATAGCTTTTTGTGCAGGAGTTGCAGCAGGAATTGGACTTGGAGACAATAGTTTTGCAGCACTAATAACAAGAGGATTAAAAGAAATTTCACGTTTAGGTGTTGAATTAGGAGGAAAAGAAGAAACATTTTATGGATTAAGTGGATTAGGTGATTTAATAGTTACATGTTTAAGTGAACATAGCAGAAATAGAAAAGCTGGGATGTTAATAGGACAGGGAAAATCTCTTGAAGAAACCAAAAAAGAAGTTGGAATGGTAATTGAAAGCATTGATAATATTGAAGTTGCATATGAACTTGGAAAATTGCATAATATTGAAATGCCAATTGTAGAAACAGTATATAAAGTTTTATATGAAAACTTAAATCCACAAGAAGCTGTCAAAAATTTAATGACAAGAGATAAAAAAATGGAATAGAATTTTTAGAATAAAATAAAGAAAATATGAAATAATATTTATAAAAAAGCTTTCAGTATTAATAAGAAATTTTAGAATATAAAATAAAAAATGAAAGCAAGATTGGAGGAATAAAAATGGAATTTTTTGATAAATTAGGAAAAAAAGCAAGTGAAGCATATAAAGTAACAGCAGATAAAACAGGAAAATTAGCAAAAGAAGCTAAACTAAGAATGAAAATATCAGATTTAAAATCACAAATAAACACTATATATAAAGAAATAGGAGAAACAGTTTATCAAAAGCACACAAGAGAAGGTGAATATGATATTACTAAAGAAATAGAAGAAAAATGCACAAAAATAGATGTTTTAAGTGATGAAATAGAATCAAATCTAAAACAATGCTTAGAATTAAAAGATAAAAGACAATGCCCAAGTTGTTTTGCAGAAATTGAAAAGGACGTTAAATTCTGCCCTAAATGTGGAGCAAAACAAGAAGAAATACAAGAAGAACCAGCAAAAGAAGTTGAAGTAATAGAGAAAGCAGAAGAACAAAAAGAAAATAATCAAGAAGATGAAAAGTCAACTTTAGAAACAACAGTAGAAGTAGAATCAAATTCAAATTTAGATGATGACAAAACTGTAGAACATATAAGTGAAGAAGAATAATTTGTATTAAACATTATTTTAATGTAGCAATATATAGGCATAAATATATGTCAATAGATTGCTACATTTTTAATAAGGGTACCTTTCATACAAATATTTAATCAAATTATCAGCATTTTTATCTGTAACATGTATATATACACCAGTATCCAAAGAAATCCACATTACAATTTTAAAATCATTAAAATTATCAATAAAAATACCAATTATTTCAGTAATTTCAATTGGATTTTCATATTTATGTTCCCAAATTAGAGAATTATTTATATCAAAAGAAGAATTATAAAAAGAACTCAAAAACTTTTCTAATTCTTTTGAACTTTCACTATACAAATTTACCGAAACCATAATTTTCTCCCATAAAAATGTTCTTTATTTTTAGTATATTTCGTAAACAAAAAATTATACATACTAAACTAATTTGGAATAGTTTGTTATAAAAAAGTAAATAATAAAGAAAAAATAGATACATCTTTATAAAATTAAAGTAGATGTAAAAGGAGGAATATTTTGAAAAAATATGCAAAAATAGCCTATATAGTCTTAATTCTTATAATTTTTATATTTGGGTTTTCAATGTACAAAGTCTCTGGAAAAAATAATACAAACGAAGATGTAAAAGATAAAACATTATCTGAAATAGAATACCTAGAAAATGAATTAGTAAATTTGTTTAATGAAGTTAATAACATTAAATTTGAAAATTACACAATTTCGGCAACAGAAATTAATGAGAACAAAACACAAAGTAAAAATGAAGAATCTACAAAATCAGAAGATGGCAATGGAAGCAAAAATGATTCGGGAGATGAAAGCAAAAGCTCTAGCAATTCAAATGGTTCAAGTGATAGTTCAGGAAAAACATCAACTAATGGTGAGTCAGAAGAAACAAACAATAAACAATACAAATTAGAAACTAATGGAGTATTAACAAGCACTACTGATATTAATTGGACACAAATAAAAAATGATGTGGAAAAAATATACACATCAATATATCCTATGACAATTGATTTATATCAAACAAAAACAAATCAGGAAGATATAGTTAATTTCAACAAAGAATTTGATAGTTTAACAAAATCAGCAAAAGACGAAAATAAAGAAAATTATTTAATAGAACTTGCAAAATTGTATGATTATTTACCAAAATTTATAGAAAATTGTACAAATAATCAAAGCAAAAATGTAGTTATAAAAACAAAAAATAATATCTTTAAAGCATATAGTATTTTAGATAAAGAAGATTGGAACAAAATATCAAGTAATATAAATGCTGCATCACAAGAATTTACAAAACTTATAACTAATGTAAATCAAAATGAATCTGTAAATCATTATAACGTAAATAAAGTATATGTAATAATAAACGAGTTACAAAATGCAATAAATTTAAAAGATAAAGAAGTTTTTTTGATAAAATATAAAAATTTACTGGAAGAATTAGAAAATATATGATATAATGCAAAAAGAGTAAATTGAATAGTCGCTGGTAACTTCCGAAAGGAACTACGAGAGGAAAGTCCGGGCTCCATAGAGCAATGATGCTAGATAACGTCTAGTGGGGGCAACCCTAAGGAAAGTGCAACAGAAAATAACCGCCCATATATGGGTAAGGATGAAAAGGTGAGGCAAGAGCTCACCGGTTCTATGGTGACATAGAATGCTGTGTAAACCCCATCTGGAGCAACACCTAATAAAGAAGATTAAGCCTGCTCGGCACCTTCTTGAATTGCGTGGCTTGAGGCATATAGCAATATATGTCCTAGATAAATGACTATTTTAAAAGACAGAACCCGGCTTACAGATTTACTCTCTATTTCTGATTTTATTTTAGGGAGGTAATTAATTTGAAGAAAATTGTTGGTTTTCAAAATAAAGGAGGAATGATATTGACAAGAAAATTAGAGATAATTGATGAAGAAATAATGTCTATTGTTGGAAAAAGGGGTATGAAAAAATTAATTAATAATATTCAAATAGATATTAGGAATTTAAAATTAGGTAAATTAATATGTTATAATGAAGAAGCTGTCTTTGAAGAATTACAAGATATAATTGACAATGCCATTATGGAGCAAAACTATGAAATATAATATTTACTTAACAAATAATGCTAATAATATGATAAAAAGACATATATTATTTTTAAGTAAAGTAAGTATAAAGGCATCTATAAAATTAAAACAAACATTTAAAGAATATATAATTATATTAAAACACTATCCTAAATTAGGAAAAAAATTAAATTTTAAAAGAGAAAAACCACCTTCAATAAGGAAGATGGTAATCGACAAAAGGTATATTTTAATATATTTTATAATCAATAACAACATTTACATAGATACAATTTTAGACTCAAGGCAAAATAATAAATATTAAAAATCAAAAATTTTAAAATCAATTGGTAATTCACCATAAAAATTCAAAACATTATTATTAACAGGATGAACAAACTGCAAATTATAGCAATGCAAAGCCTGTCTATCAATTAAATCAGAAATAGAACCATATAAATCATCACCAATTAATGGATGTCCAATAGCAGCCATATGAACTCTAATTTGATGTGTTCTACCAGTTTCCAAAATACATTTTACCAAAGAATAACCATTAAATTCTTTAATAACTTCATAATGAGTAGTAGAAGGTTGACCATTTTCAGAAATGCATCTTTCAATAATACTATTTTCTTTTCTAGCAATAGGTAAACTAATAGTACCAAATTTTTTATCAAAAATACCATTACAAGCAGCTAAATATTCTTTTTTAAATTTATGGCACTTCATTTGAGAAATTAAACATTCTTGTATATACTCGCATTTTGCAAAAACAACTAAACCTGAAGTATTTAAATCTAGTCTATTAACAGGTCTTACTTTTTTCTTTAACCCAATTTTATCAAAATAAAATCTAATACCATTACACAAAGAATCAGAATAATGTAAAATAGAAGGATGTATTGCAATACCAGCAGGTTTATTAATTATAAGCAACCAATCATCTTCAAATACAATGTCTAAATTCATTTGTGTAGGTACAATATTAGAATTGTCTTCTTCATAATTAAAATCTATAGTTATAATATCTCCAGCATTTGTTATACTTCTAGTATCACAAATTTTGTTATTTAATAAAATCTTTTGCATTTTTATTAGTTTATACAATAGACGTGAAGATATTTGTAGTTCATTTTGTAAAATTTGGTTTATTGTTTGTTCATTTGTTTTTACTTGGTATGTAAGTTTCATTTATTAAATCTCCTTAAATGTTTTATTTGGTACATATAATATCATTTTTTAATTATAACAAGAATATTGTAAAAACACAAATTTTTATAATAAATCAAATATAAATTATTTATGTAGAAATATAACTAAAACTGTTGAAATACATAATATGTTATGTTAGAATAACAACATAGAATAAAAACATACAAAGGAGGAAATAATATGAAATGGAATACAAGAGATTTTAATATGACTTAATATTATATTTAAAGCACATTAAAAGCAAAAATACATAGGAGGGGTTATAAAAATGTTAAAAAATGAAAATAAAGGAATAACACTAGTAGCGTTAGTGATAACTATTATTATATTGTTGATTTTGGCGACTATATCAATACAATCGTTAACAAATACAGGATTATTTGCTAAGGCTCAAGAAGCAAAAGAAAAAACACAAAATGCAGAGGAAAATCAAGCAAGAATACTAAATGAATATGAAGATGAGTTAAATAAATATGTATCTGAAAATAAAGACAAAACAGACTGGACAGGAAAAGTAAATAAACCAAAATTAATGACAGGAATGACAGCAATAAAATTCAATGAACCAACAGGAGATGAAAAGGCAAAAGAAGGAAGTACAGTAAAAACAACAGACACAGATACTGCATGGTATGATTATGATGCAAAAAAATGGGCAAATGCAAAAACAGAAGATGGAAGTATGTGGGTATGGATACCAAGATTTGCATACAAAATTAATAGTTCAAACAAAACATTTGATGTAGTATTTTTAAAAGATACAACAAATACTTATATAGATAATGGAACTGAGAAAGATGCAGAAAAAGAAGGTTATATAGTACATCCAGCATTTAAAAATGAAAGCTCAACAGGATATGAAAATGGTGGATGGGACAAAGATTTAACAGGAATATGGGTTTCAAAGTTTGAAGCAGGATTTGCAAGTGGAAATAATAGTGCTACAGTAAAAGAAAGTTCGGTAAAATATACACAAGCATCAGCATTGGTTTCAGGAGTCGAATTAGGTAGTTCAGAAACTACGGCAACAGCTAGAAATTATCTAGATGGAGAATACGGAGTAAAGAATGGAAACAATTACACGTTCAAAAATGAAACAGCACCATCAATAAAATATCCAACATTCCAAGGGTTAACATATTCAATGAATTATATAAATCATAATGATGCATTTAATATATCAAAAA